>Ga0180215_1000168_pt1 | contig 94661 bp, 87 predicted proteins | sample eDN3rd37CBELigBY_FD_128871 | JGI IMG/M metagenome (GOLD analysis project Ga0180215, IMG submission 128871) | Enriched backyard soil microbial communities from Emeryville, California, USA - eDNA 3rd pass 37_C BE-Lig BY (version 2) (version 2) | ecosystem: Environmental > Terrestrial > Soil >...
GGCCGGCACCGTGAGGATTTCGGCGCCCTGGTCGACCAGTGCCCGGAAATGTTCGGGGAAGCGCAGGTCGTAGCAAATCGACAGGCCGAGCTTGCCCAGTTCGCCCAGGTCGGCGACCACGGGCTCGATGCCCGGCTCGACCGTCTCGGACTCGACGAAGGTATTGCCGTCCCCGAAGTAGACATCAAACATGTGCCGCTTCTGGTAACGCGCAATCTCGTTGCCGTCCCGCCCCATGACCACGAGCACATTCCGCACGCGGCTGGAGCCCTCGAGCGGAGGCGCGATCACGCCCGCGTAGAGCACGATCCCATGCCGGTAGGCCTGCTCGGAGAGCCAGGCGATGGCCCGGGGATAGGTCTCATGCGCCTGAGCAGCGACCTCATGCGACGACTCGCAAATCTGCGGGAAATTCTCGGGCAGGCCGACCAGCTCGGCGCCCCGGCGCACGGCCTCGGCAACTAGCCCTTCGGCCTGATGCAAATTGGCCTCGAAGTCCGGCGTGCTCGTCATGCAGACGGCTGCCGCCAGGTACGGCCGCGTGATCACGTCGCGCTCCGGGCCGGAAGCTTGGATAGCAAGGGCGAGAGGGCCGCCCAGATTTGCTCCGTGACCGCGTCCTTGGACTGACGAGCGTCGATTCGCACCAGGCCCGGTGATTGGATGCCCTCGTAGACGGCTTCGACCTGCTTAAGGAAGTCCAGCTTCTCGTAGCCGACGTTGGTGCCGCCCTCGCGGCCCTCGGCGATGCGCCGGGTGCTCTCCTCGGGAGAGATGACGAAGAGCAAGGTGAGGTCGGGCGTCGGGAAGCGCTCCTCGTTCACCCGCTGGATCTCAGTCGGGTCGAGGCCCAACGCGCCCTGGTAGGCGATATTCGAGAAGTAGTAGCGGTCCATCAGGACGATGCCGCCGCGCTTCAGGACGGGCGTAATGGTCGATTTGACGTCCAGCTCGCGATCCTTGAGGAAGAGGTCGAGTTCTTCCTCGAGGGTGATGCCGACGCGGCCCTCGCGGGCAATCTGCCGGATACGGCGGCCGTACTCGGAGTCGGTGGGCTCCTTGGTCAAGATGGCCTCGAAGCCCATCTCACGGAGGCGCTCCTCCAACAAGGTCGCCTGGGTGGTCTTCCCGGCTCCGTCCACTCCTTCGAAGGCCACCAGAAGGCCCGGATAGGTATGCTGCATGCCTTTCCTCGTCTAGTCGAACAGGTCCACGGGGTAGACGCAGACCCGGCGGTTCGGCTCCTCGCCGACCGATTGGCTCTTGAGCTGGTAGCGCTCCACCAGCTCGTGCTGGAGGCGCCGGATGGGGGCCGAACGGGGCTTGAGCTCGATGTTGCCCGCGCCCTCCAAGGCCTTGTCGATGGCGACGCGCGTCTCCTTGAGGGCGTCGTCCTCCTCGGAAACATACTGGACGTCCAGGTGCATGACCTCCCGCAGGCTCTTCTGAATCTGGGGGATGGTATTCGCCTTGACGATGTAGACCGGGGTCTGCCGGTCCTCGGCATCCTGGAGGAGCCGGCCCGCGCTCTTCACGTAGGCCTTGAGGATCAGCATGGCGTCCGCGTCCGAGAGGTTCTTGGTGATCTCGGCGGGCATCCGCAAGGTGCGGATCACGCGCTCGAGCTGCGACCGGCTCACCGCGTACGGGAAAATCCGGATCTTGGCGCCCGCGGTCTTCACGATGTTGGTGATATGGTGCGAGGCGTCGGCGATGGGCTCCTTGAGGACCTCGATCTCGCCGTCCGCGCCCAGTTGCCGGATCTCGGGGTTGGGCATGACGCCGCGAAGCATCTGGTCGACCGTATCGGCCACGTCCGAATGCACGGCCAGGCGATCGCGATCTTGTAATTCAACCGTGATGTCAAACGTCGGAGGCGCCTTGCGCTCCAGGATGCTCTTCTGGGTGCCGCGACGGCGCGCTTCTTCGTCCGAAAGGGTCACTGACTGGATGCCGCCCACGAGATCCGAGAGCGTGGGATTCATCAGGAGGTTTTCGAGCGAGTTGCCATGTGCCGTCCCGATGAGCTGCACGCCGCGTTCGGCGATGGTCCGGGCGGCCAGGGCCTCCTGCTCGGTGCCGATCTCGTCGATCACGATGACCTCGGGCATGTGGTTCTCGACTGCTTCGATCATGACGGCGTGCTGCAAGGCGGGCGTCGGCACCTGCATTCGCCGGGCGCGCCCGATGGCCGGGTGCGGGATGTCGCCGTCGCCGGCAATCTCGTTGGAGGTGTCGATGACGATCACGCGCTTGCCGAAGTCCGTCGAGAGCACGCGGGCGATCTCACGAAGCTTGGTCGTCTTGCCGATGCCGGGGCGGCCCAGCATCAGGAGGCTGCGGCCGGATTCGACCAGGTCGCGGATCATGTCGATGGTGCCGCCGATGGCGCGGCCGACCCGGCAGGTGAGCCCGATGATCTCGCCCTGGCGGTTGCGGATGCAGGAGATGCGGTGAAGCGTCGCCTCGATGCCCGCCCGGTTGTCTCCGGAAAAAGCGCCCACCCGACTGACGGCGTGGGCGAGGTCTTCGCGGGTGACGGGGGCGATGCCGATATCCTCGGAACCGTCCGGGAACCGCGCTTCCGGGATGCGACCCAGGTCCATGACCACTTCCACCAGGTCCTCGAGCTGGGGTTTCTGGCGGAGCGTCTCGGCCACCTCCGGGGGGAGTATCGCCAAGAGCTGCGTGAGGTTGTCCGTGGTGTTCCGTTCCGACATCCTTAGACCTCCTCGTCCGGCTCAACCGTCGCAACCAAGCGGCGGGCGCGTTCGACGTCCTCGATGACTGCTTCGTCGCTCGGTGGGGTCTCGATTTTGGCCTTCATTATACTACGTGCGTAGCTCCCCATCCCGACTCCGGCCAACGGAATTCGCGATTCGCGCGCCAGGGGCCCCGTCCAGTCATTGGCGCCGCCCGCAGCCTGGATGGCCGCCGGAACTTCGGCATCAATCATGGCCTTGACGAAGCGAAGGGCCGGTTCGGTCGAGGCCTTGCCCTTGGCACCGCTGATGGGACGCCCATCGGCCTGCACGATGATCCGCACGCCCGGGAACCACTCCGAAACCTCTTTCGCCATGGCGATCGCCTCGGGCAACGCCAGCTGCTCGCCGTTGATGCTGAGCGCGAAGAGCCCGCCTCGGCGCACCCATTCCTGGCATGGCTCCTTCCAGGCGAGGAGCTCGTCGCGGTCGCCGCCTCCGGTGTGAAGCTCCAGGGCGCGGGCGCCTTCCTGCCAGAGCGCGTCCAGCGACGGCGCGAAGGGGCGGTACTCCATGGCGATCGCCTCATGCGGGCACGCCGGCACGCAGAGCGTGCAGCCCACGCAGCGATCCTCGATGATCTCGAGCCCCAGGGTGATGGCCTCGTGCGGGCAGGCCTCCAGGCAGTACGGGCAAGCCCAGGTGCAGGCTTCGGCGTCCTTGATGGCAATCCGGCAATGCGGATCGTCCGAGGCCGTGACGGAAGTCATGATGACCGGGAAGGGATCGGCATGCATGCGCCAGGGCCCGTCATGGCGCGCGGCACGGGCGCGGGCTGCTGCGACGCCCTCGCGGGCTGCACGGATGGCCTCGGGAGTCGCCGCCACGTCGATCAAGCGCGCGCCGGCGAGCGTGTAAACCTCGCTGAGGTACGCCAGCTGCTGGTAATCGGTGAAGTTCGCTCCGCAGATCAGCTTGAAGTAAGGAGACTCGGAGGCCAAGAGAGGGTGTAGGGTTGAGCTCATGCCAAGATCCGTATCGTCGAAAGGGTGGGATCCGCGGGCCCAGCCAGTTGGGCGCCGAGGGCGCGCATGCCGTCCAGGTATTCTACCACTTCCTGGGTGATTCGCTCGCCGGGAACGAGGGCTGGTGCCCCGGGAGGGTAGGGGCAGACGAGCTCGGCCGCGACCTGACCCACGGAAGACGCCCATGGAACCTCCCGGCTCTCGGCAAAGAAGGCGTCGCGCGGGGTGACGACCATGGGGGGCAAGGGCGGCATGGCGGGGTCGGCCAAGAGGGGCGACTCTGGGCGCTTTGCCTCGGATGAGAGCTTCCGGAAGGCCTCGATGAGCGCGTGGAGGTCGGATTCGTGGGTGCCGGGCCCCATGAAGGCCACGACTAGCCGATGAGTCGCATGCTCGATGATCACGCCTGCTTCGGCCAGGAAGTCGGCGGCCTCGTAGCCGTCGAGGCCCGCGTTCCGGACGTCGACGGCGATCTTGAGCGGGTCGCCGGGGGGAAGCACGCGAAGTCCCGGCAGCTTGGCGAGCGCCTCGCGGGCGTCGGCGGCCCAGCGGAGGGGCGCTTCCCAGCGTGCGGGGGGCGAGGTGGCTTCGTGACGGCGGGCGGCGTCGAGGCTCGCGAGGATCAGGTACGAGGGGCTGGTGGTCTGAAGCAGGCTCAACGCGTGTTGCACGCGTGCGGGATCCAGGCCTTTTGCCGCGAGGTGAAGCATGGCGCCCGGCGTCAGGGCTCCGAGCATCTTATGAGTGGATTGCACGACGGCATCCGCTCCGAGCGCCAGGGCCGAGGCCGGCAGGGCCGGGTGAAGGCCGAGATGCGCGCCATGGGCCTCGTCGACCAAGAGAAGCGCTCCGGCCTCGTGGATGCGCTCGGCGTAGGGGCGAAGGTCCGTGACGTCGCCGCAGTACGACGGGCGAGTCAGGAGCACGGCCTTGGGGCGGTGGCGCGATAGCGCGTCAGCGAGGGCGTCGAGATCCGGAGGCCCCCAGGACCCGTGGCCGGTCGGCGCGGGCTCGAGGTAGCGGGGCTTGGCGCCGGAAAGGATCAAGCCGCCATGGGCGCTCATATGTGCGTCGCGCGGCAAGAGCAAGGTGTCACCGGCTTTGCAGGAGGCGAGGATCATGGCGTGGACGCCGACGGTCGAGCCCCCCACGAGGAAGAACGTCTTGTCGGCCCGCCAGAGCTGGGCTGCCAGCGCCTGGGCGTCGGCGATGGGGCCAAGGGGCGCGTGCAGGGAGTCGAGGCCGTCGAGTTCGGTGAGGTCGAGCATCGCGGCTTTTGAGAGCCAGGGGGCGAGTTCGGCGTCGAGCCCGACGCCGCCCTTGTGGCCGGGGACGTGAAGGGGGATGGCCGATTGCTCGACGTGCCGCAGCAGCGCCGATAGCAACGGGGCCGTATGCGAGGGAATCAGTACCGGATCTCTCCCTCTTCGAAGGTGAAGGTCTTGTTGTAGAGGCTGCGCTCAAGGCGAAGGACCTTGCGGTTGAGCATCATGACCACGCCGACGTTGCACTCGCCCTTGACGATGATCTTGGGGGGCGGAACCTCTTCCTGCTCGGATTCGAGTTCGAGGACCTGCTGGCGAATCTGCGCCAGGCGCAGGCTCATGTTGACCTTCTGGGGCATGAGGCGCTGGAGGTTGAAGGGACCGTCCTGCGGCGGGTTCGCCATGACCGTCTTGATCAGGCTCGTGATCTCTTCGAGGTCGATCAAGAGCTGGGCTTCTTCGGCCTTGAGCTGCTCCAGGAGGTCGTCGGGCGGATCCTGGTTGATCTCGATGCGGGTCGGGGTTTCGTGGGGGGTGCCCAGCGAGCCGATCTGAACGAGCTCTCCGGCTTTGACCAGGCCACCGATCAGGTGGCCGCCGATCATGACCCGTTTGCCTGCCGTCAGCGTGCAGTGGAGGGCGTCCGACTGGATGATCACGTCGCGGCGCGCCGTCAGGCTGGACTCCGAGTCGACGAAGCGGGCGGTGATGTCTCCGGAGGCCTCGACGACCGATTGGTTGCGGACCCCGCCCTTGATGAGGACCGAGCCGCCCGCCTGAATCTGGCCACCTTCGACGTAGCCGCGGATCTCGATGTCCTCGGTGGCACGGATGGTGAAGCCGGCGTTGACGCCGCCCTTGACGATGACGGACCCCTGGAAGTTGATGTTGCCGACCGAGAAGTCGACCTCGTCCACGGTGAAGACCGGCCGAACCGAGATGCGGTTGCGTTCCAGCGACGGGACGCCCGTCACGGCGGCGACGGCTTCGAGTTTGTCGTGGCTGAGTTCGACGTTCTTGCCGGCGAGAAGATGCGCGTCCTTGATGGCCGGCGGCGGGATGGGCTGACCGGTGACAGCCATGCCCGGGGTGCCGGGAATGCCCGGGATCTTGCGGGCCAGGACCTGGCCTTCGACCACGTTTTGAATGACGCGGCCTTCGCGGTAATCCACCCGGCCGGCCTCGTACTCGACCGGTCCGACGTTGATCGGCTCGGCCGAGAAGTAGTACTCGATGCGCGAGGGAGTGCCGGGCGACGGCGGGGTGCCGCGGGCCACCAGCAAGCCGTCGGCGGGCGGGTCCACGGCGAGGCGCTTGAGGGATTCCTCATCGATGCCCGCGACGACGCCGTGCTGATGCAGGGCCGTCAGGAGCGAGTCGATGGGGACGGGCATCGGCGGAACGACCCGCATCCAGGCTTCCAAGCCCTTTTGCAAAATCGATACCTTGATGGCGGACTTGAAAGCCTGTGTCGTCTCCAAGGTCAACGTTCCTTCGTTCTTGCCTCAAATCGGGCCGTGGTGGGTTTGCAGAGCCGCTGAGCGGGCTCCGCAAACCTGGACCTCTGTGTCGCAGAGGTTTGACGTCCCCATTATACCCTCACCTGGACATTTGAAGGCAAGTTAGCGTTGCTATTTCAACAAATGAGTGTCGTTACATCCGCTCGGGCGCGCGAACGCCCAGAATACCTTCGAGCGCGTTTGCAAGCACCGTGCGGCTCGCCACCGCCAGCGCCAGGCGGGCGCGGGTCAGGGCCGCGTCTTCCGGGTTCAGCACGCGGCAGTTCGTGTAGAAGGCGTGGAAATCCGCCGCCAGATCCTGCGCGAAGCGCGCGATCCGGTGGGGCTCGCGGGCGAAGGCGGCCCCTGCGAGCTCGTCGGTGTAGCTGGCGAGCTTGAGCATGAGGACGCGTTCGTCGGCATGGCCCAGGGGCGAGAGATCGGTAGACTCGAGGCCTGCCAGCGAATGCCCTTGCTCCTCGGCGAGGCGCAGGATCGAGCAGATGCGGGCATGGGCGTACTGGACGTAGAAGACCGGGTTGTCGGCGGTTTCCTTCTTGGCCAGCTCCAGGTCGAAGTCCAGGGGCGTGTCCGAGGAGCGCATGACCAGGAAGTAGCGGGCGGCGTCGCTTCCGACCTCGTCGATGACCTCGTCGAGGGTGACCATCTCGCCGGTGCGCTTGGACATGCGGACGGGCTCGCCGGCGCGGTAGAGGCTGACGAGCTGGCCGATGATGATCTCGATCTTGTCGGCGGGGTAGCCCAGGGCCTGGACGGCGGCCTTCATGCGGGCGACGTAGCCGTGGTGGTCGGCGCCGAAGATGTTGATGAGCTTGTCGTAGCCGCGAACCAGCTTGTTCCAGTGGTAGGCGATATCGGCGGCGAGGTAGGTGGGCAGGCCGTTCTCACGGATGACGACCCGGTCCTTGTCGTCGCCGAAGTCGGTGGACTTCAGCCAGAGGGCGCCGTCCTGCTCGTAGAGGTAGCCCTTCTCCTTGAGGACGTCGACGGCCTTCTGGATGGCGCCTTCCTGGTGGAGGCGGGTCTCCGGGAACCATTCGTCGAAGTGGCAGCGGATGCGGCCGAGGGTGGCTTGCTGCTGGCCCAAGAGGAGGTCGCGGGCGAAGAGGGTCAGGCGCTTGACCTTGGCGTCCTCGTCGAGGCCGTCGAGCTCGGGGCCGATTTGCTCGCGGGCGAGGGCCGCGACGTCATGGATGTACGCGCCGCCGTAGAATTCCTTGCCGGCTTCGCCTTCGGGGATGGGGCGGCCTTCCATGCGGTACATCACCGAGCGGCCGAGGTTGAGCATCTGGTTGCCGGCGTCGTTGATGTAGAACTCCTGGTGGACCTTGTAGCCCGCGGCGTTCATGACGTTGGCGAGGGTCGAGCCGATGGCGGCCCAGCGGCCGTGGCCGACGTGAAGGGGGCCGGTGGGGTTGGCCGAGACGAACTCGAGGAGGACCGATTCGCCCTTGCCGGCATCCGAGCGGCCGTATTCGTCCTTTTCGGTGAGGACGGTGCGGACGTTGTTGCGCAGCCAGTCGAGGCTGAGGCTGAGGTTGATGAAGCCGGGGCCCGCCATGGAGGCCGAGGCGATCAGGCCGTTGGTGGGGATGTGCTCCAAGAGGATCTTGGCGATCTGGGGAGGCGCCATCTTGGCGGGCTTCGCGAGCATCATCGCCAGGTTGGTGGCGTAGTCGCCATGCTGGGGGTCTCGGGGCTTCTCGACCTGGGGACGGACGGAGAGGCCCTCGGGCAGTTGCCCCTTCGAGATGGCGGCGTCGAGGGCGCCTGCGAGGTGGTCGGCGATGAGGTTTCTAAGCATGGGCGGGTTCTTCTCCGGTGATCGTCACATGAAGGATGAGGGTGAAATTGCCGAGCAAGGTTTCGTCCGAGTAGAGGTCGTACTCCATCTGAAGCTCTGCTCCCGAGGGGGTCTCCAGCTTTTCGAAGCGCTTGGTGTAGGTGAGAAGCGGTAGCACGGAGCCCATCAAGGTTAGCTCGGTGGGGACCGACTTGCCCTGCCGGAAGACTTGCCAGGACTCGATCTCGGGGCCTCGTCGGAAGAGGCGCCACTCGTCGGCTTTCATCTTGAGGGTGGTCTGGGTGCCGTCGCCTTCCTGGAAGATCAGGTATTCCTGGCCGTCCTGAAGGTACCAGGTGCCCTCGTACTCGCCCTCGGTGTTCTGAGCCTGATTGTCGATGTCGAGCTGGCGGCTCTCCAGTTTGACGTGAACGTGCTTCTTCATGCTTTATGGTAGGGCTCTCCCCGGCGGAGGGTCTCGCAGCGGTAGAGCTGTTCGAGAAGCACCAGTCGGGCTAGTTGATAAGGGAGGGTCAACGCGGAGAGGCCCATCTTCCAGCGGGCCTCGTTTTCGAGCTCGGGATCGAGGCCTTGAGGGCCTCCCAGCACGAAGGCCAGTGCCGGGAGGGCCTGGGCCTCGAAGGATTCGAGTTTCTGCGCGAGGTTGACGGTCGTGAGCTGGGCGCCCCGCTCGGTGAGCGCGATGATCTCGGAGCCCTTGCAGGCGGCGCGGATCCGTTCCGCCTCGGCGCGCATGACCTGGGCTTCACGGCCGGGAATCAGGCGCTCTTCGGGCACCTCGATGAGCTCGATGGGCCGGTAACGCTTGAGGCGTCCTGCGTACTCGGCGATCGCCTCGCGGTAGAACGACTCCTTGATGCGCCCGACGGCCACGATGGACCATTTCACGGCATTCCCCCAGCTTCGACCATGCCGGCCGAAAACCTCACTTTACCGCTCGCCGAGAGCTCGCGTCAAGCAAGCCAAGACGCCCGCCACACCCTCCTTTCCCCTGCGCGATGTGCTACAATGACCCTGGCCTGCCAGCCCCTCAAACTGGCCCCGTGCGCCTGCTCGAGCCGATGAACGGATTGTTTAACGGACCCCCTTCGAGCGCTCGCGCGTGGCGACTTCCGGCAGGGTTGACACACGTTCGGGAGTTTTGCAGCAATGTCCAAAGACGCTAGTTTCGACATCGTCTCCAAGGTCGACATGGCCGAGGTGACCAACGCCGTCCACCAAACCAATAAGGAAATCGAGCAGCGCTTCGATCTCAAGGGCTCGGGAGCCGAGATCAAGCTCGAAAAAGATTCGCTCACGGCGATCGCCCCCGACGATCTCAAGCTTCGCAACATCGTCGACATCCTCGAGAACAAGTTCATCAAGCGGAACCTCTCGATCAAGGCCCTCGACAAGGGCAACGTCGAGCCCGCGCTCGGCGGCACCGTCAAGCAGGTCATCACCCTCAAGCAGGGCATCGACCGCGACCGCGCCAAGAAGATCAACGACCTCATCAAGGGCACCAAGCTCAAGGTCCAGTCGCAGATCCAAGAGGATCAGATCCGCGTCTCGGGCAAGAACCGGGACGATCTCCAGGCCGTCATCGCGACCCTCAAGAAGGCCGATCTGGACATCGACCTCCAGTTCGAGAACTACCGCTAGCGCGATCGCCCCAGGGGCGATCGCCCAATTGCAGCCAAGGAGGCCGAGATGAAGGTCATTTTCACCCAGGACGTCAAAGGAACCGCCAAGGCCGGTGAGGTCAAGGACGTTTCCGAGGGCCATGCCCGCAACTTCCTGATCCCCCGCGGCATCGCCATGGAGGCGAACGCCGCCAACCTCAAGATCCTCGAGGACAAGAAGAAGTCCGAAGCCAAGAAGGCCGCCAAGATCAAGGCCGAGGCCGAGGAGCTGGGCGTCAAGCTCGAATCCAAGACGGTCACCCTCAAGGCCAAGTCCGGCGAGGGCGGCAAGCTTTACGGGGCGATCACCGCCAAGGAAATCGCCCAGGAAACCAAGAAGCAAACCCAGCTTGAAATCGACAAGCGCAAGATCGAGATGGAGCCCATCCGGTCCTTGGGCACCTACAACCTCGCCGTGAAGTTGCACCCCGAGGTTTCGGCCAAGCTCAAGGTCCACGTGACCGAGGAGTAGACCCCACCCCCCATGAGCGATCTCATCGAACGGATTCCCCCGCAGGACATCGAAGCCGAGCAGTCCGTGCTCGGCGCCCTCCTGGTCTCCCCCGAGGCCATCGGGAAGGTCGCCGAGCTTCTGCGGCCCGAGCACTTCTACCGCCAGGCCCACGGCATCATCTTCCAGGCGGTCTGCGACCTGGCGGAGCGGGGCGAGCCGATCGACCTCATCACCGTCTCCTCCTTGCTGCGCAGCAAGGAGGAGCTCGATGCGGTGGGGGGCTACGGCTACCTGATGGACCTGGCGTCGTCGATTCCGACGGCCGCCAACGTCGAGTACTACGCCAAGATCGTCGAAGAAAAGGGCACGCTGCGCTCGCTGATCGCCGGCGGCACCAAGATCGTCGAATTGGCCTTCGACCAGGAGCGCAAGATCGAGGACACGCTCGACCAAGCCGAACAGATCATCTTCGAGGTCTCCCAGCAGCGCCGCCAGTCTCAGGACCTGACCCACATCAAGGACGTCTTGCAGACCACCTTCGAGACCATCGAGTACCGCTACGAGAACCAAGACAACGTCATGGGCTCGGCCACGGGCTTCTATGACCTCGACTACATGACCTCGGGGCTCAACCCCTCGGACCTCATCATCCTGGCGGCCCGTCCGGCGATGGGTAAGACCTCGTTCGCCCTGAACCTGCTTCAAAGCGTCGCCAAGCTCAACGACAAGCCCACGATCATCTTCAGCCTGGAAATGGGCAAGGACCAGCTGGTCCAGCGTATGATCTGCTCGGAAGCCAAGATTGACGCCCATCGCATCAAGACCGGCTACCTCTCCGAAGGCGACTGGCCACGGCTGACCGAAGCCATCGGCTCGCTGGCCGAGGCCCCGGTCTACATCGACGATACCCCGGCCATCACGGTCATGGAGGTGCGCGGCAAGGCCCGCCGCCTCAAGGCCCTGACCAAGAAGGACCTGGGCTTGATCGTCATCGACTACCTGCAGCTCATGAGCGGCGGCGGCAGCTCCAACGACGGCAACCGCCAGCAGGAAATCTCGACCATCTCGCGGTCCTTGAAGGCCCTGGCGCGTGAGCTCAGCGTGCCGATCATCGCCTTGTCGCAGCTCAGCCGTGCGGTCGAATCGCGTACCGACAAGCGGCCGATGCTCAGCGACCTTCGCGAATCGGGCGCCATCGAGCAGGACGCGGACATCGTCATGTTCATCTACCGCGACGACTACTACAACCTGGAATCGCCCGAGAAGAACATCGCCGAGATCATCATCGCCAAGCACCGTAACGGTCCGGTCGGCAAGGTGAAGCTCTACTTCGAGAAGGAGCACACGCGCTTCGAGAACCTCACCACCGCCCCCGCCGTGTAGTCCAATCAAGCAAGAAAGAAGGCAGAACCGTGGCCAACGTCGCCGTCGTCGGAGCCCAGTGGGGAGATGAAGGGAAGGGCAAGATCACCGATCTGCTGGCCGAAGCCGCCGACGTCGTCGTCCGCTTCTCGGGCGGCAACAACGCGGGCCACACGGTCACGGTCGGCGAGAAGGTCTACAAGCTTCACCTGGTGCCCTCGGGCATCCTCTACCCGGGCACGCTCTGCATCGTGGGCAACGGCACGGTGATCGACCCGGTCTCCTTCGTCGCCGAGCTGGACAAGCTCGCGGCCCAGGGGGTCGACCTGTCGAACCTCAAGATCAGCGAGCTCGCGCACCTGATCATGCCCTACCACAAGGCCCTGGACCGGGCGGAGGAAGCGCGCCGCAAGCACAAGATCGGCACGACCGGCCGCGGCATCGGGCCCGCTTACGGCGACAAGGCCTTGCGCTACGGCTTCCGCCTCCTGGACCTGCGCGACGAGGCGGCTTTCCGCGAGCAGCTCGCGGATAACCTCGCGCGCCAGAATGCCATCCTGACCCAGGTCTACGGTGAGAAGCCGCTGGACCTCGAGGAAGTCGCCGCCGAGGTGCTCGGAGCGTACAAGCGCCTGGAGCCCTTCATCGCCGACACGGGCTTGATGCTTCACCTGGCCGTCAAGGCCGGCAAGAAGATCCTCTTCGAGGGCGCGCAGGGCACCTTGCTGGACCTCGACATGGGCACCTACCCCTACGTGACGTCGTCCTTCCCGGTGGCGGGCGGCGCGGCCATCGGCACGGGCGTCGGGCCGTCGGCCATCGACCGGGTGCTGGGCATCTCCAAGGCCTACACCACGCGCGTGGGCGAGGGGCCTTTCCCGAGTGAGCTCTTCGACGAGACGGGCGATCGCCTCCGCGAGATCGGCAAGGAGTTCGGGACCACCACCGGCCGCCCGCGCCGCTGCGGCTGGTTCGACGCGGTGGCGGCCCGCCTTGCGGCCCGCGCCAACTCGCTCGACAGCCTCGCCATCATGAAGCTCGATGTGCTCGACTCCTTCGAGGAGATTCCCATCGTCGTCGGTTACCGGGCAGGCGACCAGCTCCTCGACGAGTTCCCCCACGACCCGCGCCTCCTGGCCAAGTGCGAGCCCATCTACGAGGTTCAGCGGGGCTGGAACGCCCCCACTACGGGGGCGCGCCGATGGGAGGACCTTCCCGAGGAGGCCAAGGCCTACCTGCGCCGGATCGAGGAGCTGGTGGGCGTGCCCATCGTGATCGTCTCGGTGGGCCCCGAGCGGGACGCCACGATCGTGAGCGAGGACCTGCTCGCGGGGCCCCGCAGGATTCAGCCCGTCCGCCTTTAACGCAATGAGGAACGCCGGAATGATCTACCTGGACTACGCCGCCACCACCCCGGTTCGCCCCGAGGTCATCCAGGCGATGACCGAAGCCCTCACCAACGCTTGGGGAAATCCCTCCAGCAACCACCTGGCGGGCCATACGGCGCGCAAGGGCATGGACCGGGCCCGGCGGAAGGTCGCCGAGCTCGTCGGGGCCGCTCCCGAGGAAGTGATCTTCACGTCGGGCGGGACCGAGGCGGATAACCTCGCCATCCGGGGCGTGGCCCATGCCTTGAAGGCCAAGGGCAAGCACCTGATCATCAGCAACATCGAGCATTCGGCGGTGCGCGTCACCTGCAAGATGCTGGCCGAGGAAGGCTTCGAGACCACCGAGGTGCCCGTGGGGCCCGGCGGCGTCCTGGATCCCGAGGAGGTCGCCCGCGCGATTCGCCCCGACACCATTTTGGTCTCGGTCATGCACGTCAACAACGAGATTGGCACCATCCAGCCGATCGCCGAGATCGCCGAGCGGGCTCATGCGCGGGGCGTGCTGGTGCATACCGATGCCGTGCAGTCCGCCGGCAAGATTCCCGTCTCCATGGAGGCCCTGGGGGTCGATTTGCTCGCCATCTCGGCGCATAAGATCTACGGGCCCAAGGGCGTGGGCGCGTTGATCCGCCGCAAGGGCGTGCCGTTGGCGCCGGTCTTGACGGGCGGCGGTCATGAGCGGGGCTTCCGGGCGGGCACCGAGAACGTGCCGGGGATCGTGGGCTTCGGCGTGGCGGCCGAGCTGGCCGTCCAGGAGTTGGCGGCTCGGATGCGGCACGACGAGGAACTTGGGCGTTTCCTCGAGGACTCGCTCTTGGCAGCGATTCCGGGTTCGTCGGTGAACGGCGATCCGCTCCGGCGCTGGAAGGGTTGCGTGAGCTTGCGGGTGCCCGGCGTGGACGGCGCGGACCTGCTGGCGAAGCTGGACGAGGCGGGCGTGGCCATTTCGGCGGGCTCTGCTTGCAAGGCTTTCAAGCAGGAGACCTCGCATGTGATCGCGGCATTGAACCTTCCCAATACCGAGGATTCCGGAACCTTGCGGATGACTGTGGGTTCGCCGACCACGCGGGCCGATGTTCAAGCCGCCGTGCGGATCCTAGCCGAAGCATTGGAGGGCTTGCGGGGTAAAGTCGTCCGTTAGGTCACTTTACAGCTTCTTGACTTGCCCCTTATAATCGAGTCGGGGCCGGTCTAGCCGCCGGCCGAACCTTGCTTGAACAGCGATGACAACGAGGAGGTTGGTTCATGGAGCGTCAAACGTCGGGTTACGAGGTGCTGGGTGGACTGGTCATCGGCGCAGCTCTCGGCTTCGTCGCTGGGATGATCCTGGCCCCGCAATCCGGCGGCCGCACCCGCGACCAGCTCAATGAGAACCTCTCGGACATCCGTCTTCGCACCAACGAGATGATGGACAACCTCAAGGGCAACACCGAGAGCCTCATTTCGTCGACCCGGAGCACGATTGAGGAGAAGCTCACGCTTCTCAACGAGGCCGTCGAAGCCGGACGCAAGGCTGCCGCCTACAAGCGCGAAGAACTGATTGAGGGCGAAGAAGACAACGCCCCCTCGGTCTAGCCCGGCTTTACGTAAGGAGAACCGCATGAGCGTGCGCCGCAACCTCACTTTCTATGCCACCGCCCTGGTGGGCACGGCCCTCGGCACGGCCGCGGGCCTCTTGCTGGCCCCCAAGTCCGGGGAAGCCACCCGCAAGCAGATTCGCCGCATGGCAGGTGAGCTCAGCGAGCAGCTTCCGGTGACCCTCAGCGAGCTCCAGCTCCGGGGCCGTCAGGTCCTGGACCGCGCCCCCCGCCGCATCACCCTCGGCCGCCGCAAGGGCGAAAAAATCATCCAGCTTTACCGCGAAAACGAACGCGAAAGCTAACTTTCCGAACTCAAAGCGCTCTGGGGCCCGCCCCGGGGCGCTTTCTGCGTTGTAAAATAAGAGCCAGACTCGGAAAACCCGATCCAGAAAGGAACCTTGCCGTGACGCTCAGCGGTCATGAGATTCGCAACCAGTTCATCCAGTTCTTCAAGGACAAGGGCCATACCCACATGCCCAGCTCCAGCCTGGTCCCCAAGAAGGACCCGACCGTCCTCCTGACCACGGCCGGCATGCTCCAGTTCAAACCCATCTTCATGGGCGTCGAGAAAGCCACGACCTCGCGCGCCGTCACCGTCCAGAAGTGCTTCCGCACCACCGACCTCGACAACGTCGGACGGACCGCCCGCCACCACACCTTCTTCGAGATGCTCGGCAACTTCTCCTTCGGAGATTACTTCAAGGACGACGTGATCCCCTGGGCATGGGAGTTCCTGACCGGCGTGCTGGGCCTTCCCACGGACAAGCTCTGGGTTTCGGTCTTCACGACTGACGAAGAAGCCGCCACCATCTGGAAAACCAAGGTCGGCGTCTCTGCGGATCGGATCGTCTACCTGGGCGAGGATTCCAACTTCTGGGCCGCCGGCCCCACCGGCCCCTGCGGCCCCTGCTCCGAGATCTACATCGACCTCGGCGTCGAGCGCGGCTGCGGTGAGCCCACCTGCGCCGTCGGCTGCGACTGCGATCGCTTCCTCGAAATCTGGAACCTGGTCTTCATGGAGTTCAACCGCGACGAGGAAGGCAAGCTCACCCCGCTTCCCGCCAAGAACATCGATACCGGCATGGGCCTCGAGCGCATCGCCTCGGTCCTGCAGGGCGTGCCCTCCAACTTCGAAACCGACCTCCTCAAGCCCCTGCTCGACGCTGCCGCCTCCATGGCCGGCGTCACCTACGGCAAGGGCGGCGAGCAGGACGTCTCGCTGAAGCTCATCGCCGACCACCTTCGCGGCTCGGTCTTCCTGATTGGCGACGGCGTCGTGCCCTCCAACGAGGGCCGCGGCTACGTGCTGCGCCGGATCATGCGCCGGGCCATCCGGCACGGCAAGCTGATCGGCATCACCCGTCCGTTCCTCGCCGAACTCGGCGAGCAGGTGATCGCGCAGTACGGCGGCTACCCCGAGCTTCCCGCGCAGCGCGAGTTCATCCTCCAGGTCATGACCGAGGAAGAGCGCCGCTTCAACCAGACGATCGACCGCGGGCAGCAGCTGCTGGCCCAGGCGATCGCCACCCTCTCGCCCAGCGAGGCCGACCGCGTGCTTCCCGGCGAGACGGCCTTCGAGCTCTACGATACCTACGGCTTCCCGCTCGAACTCACCATCGAGCTTTGCCGCGAGCAGAACGTCCGCGTCGACGAAACCGGCTTCCACGCCGCGATGGAAGCCCAGCGCGAGCGTGCCCGCTCGGCACGTGAAGCCGCCGGCGTGACCTTCGCCGCCACCGAACTCTCCACCAAGGGCGCGACGCCGTTCACCGGCTATGAGCGCACCGACGAGACAGCGACCGTTCTCGAGGTCTTCCAGGACAAGTCCGGCCGCGTCGGCGTCATCCTCGACTCCACCCCGTTCTACGCCGAATCGGGCGGTCAGGTCGGAGACGTCGGTACGCTCGACGGCGCCCGGGTCGCCGATACCCAGAAGCAGGGCGATACCATCATCCACCTGCTGGCCGAGGGCGAAACCGCTCCCCAGGTCGGCGCCAAGGTCCATGCGCTCGTCGATAAAGCGCATCGCGAGAACACGATGCGCCACCACACGGCCACCCACCTCCTGCACGCGGCCCTCAAGCAGGTTCTGGGGCCCAACGTCAACCAGGCGGGCTCGCTGGTCGGCCCCACGGAGCTGCGCTTCGACTTCACCTTCCCCCGCGCGATGACGCCCGACGAGGTCTCGACGGTCGAAGACCTCGTCAACGAGCAGATCCTGGCCAACCATTCGGTCGCTCACGTCGAGATGTCGATGGCCGAAGCCCAGGAATCGGGCGCGATGGCGTTGTTCGGTGAGAAGTACGGCGAGACCGTGCGCGTGATCGACGTCCCCGGCTTCTCCAAGGAGCTCTGCGGCGGCACGCACGTGCGGGCGACGGGCACCATCGGCCTCTTCAAGATCGTCCGCGAGGAAGGCATCGCCGCCGGCATCCGCCGTATCACGGCGGTTTCGGGCCTGGCCGCCCTTTCGCTGCTGCGCAAGCAGTCGGATGTGCTCGCCGAGACCGGGCAATTGCTCAAGGCGACTCCCGATGAGCTTCCCGAGCGGATCGAGCGCCTGCAGGCCCGCGTCAAGGCCGAGGAGGCCGAGGTCGCCGCGCTTCGCGCGCGCCTCGCCGTGAGCGCGACCGAGTCCCTGCTGGCCAAGGCCCAGACCGTTGCCGGCAAGCAGCTCATCGCCGAGCTGGCTCCTGGCCTCTCGGCGGGCGAGCTCAAGAGCGCGGTCGAGCACCTTCGCGACAAGCTCGCGAGCGGCGTGGTCGTCCTGGGCTCGGTCGAGGACGGCAAGGTTGCGGTCGTCGCCGCGGCCACGGATGACGTGGTCAAGGAAGGCGGAAACGCCGGCAAGCTGATCCAGGCCGTCATGGCGGCAATCGGCGGCAAGGGCGGCGGCAAGCCGCAGATGGCCCAGGGTGGCGGCGGTGATGCGGCCAAGCTGCAAGCGGCGATCGCCCAGGTCTCCGAGACCCTGAGTCAGCAACTGCCCATCAAGGCCTAGCTCTCCCCGTTCGAGGGATCCCCAGATGGGGGTCCCTCGTTCTTTATGCTTGTAATTTTACTATTCATTTCCCTTTTCTTAATCTTATCTTAAATTAATGACTGGGAAACGACCGTATGATTAGTGGGTTGCTTATTCCCAGGGATAACCGACGATGGATAACCGACGCTTCTGCGAAACCATCCGAAACCCAATATCAAGATAAAGGATGCTTTCCATGTTGCGTACGATCGCCTTTTTCGTGCTGGCTGCCTCGCTGCTCTCCGGCTGCGGCACCACCCCCTTCGCGCCCCAGACCACTGCTTCCGCCAAGGCTTCGGCGTCGGCGCTCGAGACCAAGGCGCAGGTCCAGATCTTCGACACGATCAAGCGGGTCGACGCGAACGGCATGCGGGTCGTCGTCATGTACTGGGTGCGCAAGGAAGGTAGCGACCGCGAGTTCCGTCAGCTGATCCTCGATGGCGTCCCCGCGCAGGACCGGGTCGTGTACCGGAGCGGCTACCGCCCGATGCACATGGCCCTGAACGGCAACAATGTGATCCAGAACGAGGCGACCCTCCTCAAGATTTCCCGCGAGCTGGCGGCGCTGAACTACCATACGATCACCAAGGAGCAGCAGCAGGTGGTCATGCTGGCTTACGACATCATCATGGACCAGATTCACTAGAGCGAATCACCAGTACCCAAGACGGACGCCCGCCTTGCCGATCGGCAGGGCGGGCGTTTGACGTGTCGCGACGGGACGTCCCCTAAGGGGGCTTCGCGATCAGGACGTTTGGGTTTCGATGAGGCTCCGCACGGCATGGTGGTCCACCGAGGCGGCGAGCGTCCCGAAGAGGCGCGTGGCGTTCTGGGCGAAGGCGTCGGCGTCTCCGCTCACGAGGAACTGGTGAGCCGGTGCAGGCGTGGGTTCGGCCAGAAGCTCATGGCCCGCGAGGATCTCCCCCAGGGCCCGGACGGCTTCCTGGGCGGGGTCGACCAGCTTGACGCCGGGGCCGACGATGCTTTGGATCAGCGACGAGACGATGGGGTAATGCGTGCAGCCCAGGACGAGGGCGTCGAGGTCGGCATCGAGAAGGGGGCCTAGCGAGTCGATGACCACGGCGGCGGCGCGCTCGGAGGTCCAGTCGCCGGATTCGATCATGGGGACCAGGCGGGGGCAGGCGACGGGGAGGACCTCGGCGTCGGGGCGGATGGAGGCGATCGCGCGGGCGTGCGCCCCGCTCGCGATGGTCGCCTCGGTGGCGATGATGCCGATGCGCTTGCCGCAGCGCACGGCTGCGCGCGCGCCGGCCTCGATCAGGCCCAGGATGGGCACGGGGCAATCCGCGTCGAGCGCGTCGAGCGCCACGGCCGACGAGGTGTTGCAAGCGACCAGCACGGCCTTGGCGCCGCGCTCCAGCAGGATGCCGAGGATCTCGCGGTTGAACGCGACGAGTTCCTCGACCGAGCGGCCGCCGTAGGGAACCCGGGCGGTATCCCCGAAGTAGAGCACTCCCTCGTGCGGGAGCTGACGGAAGACTTCCCGGACGACGGAGAGGCCTCCGAGGCCGGAGTCATAAAGCCCGATGGGGCTGGCTGATTTCAAACGAACGTCCTCATGACAACGTCGCGGCGTGACTTCGCTAGTTTATCACCCCTCGCTCCAGCCCGCCAAGGCCGAAAGGATGCTGGTTTCAACTTGCCAGCCTGCGGGAATTCCTTTACCATTCAGTTAACTCTGAGGGTCATGATGGCTCTCAGGCCCCCCGCAAGGACTCCTTACGACGCAGCCGTGTTGGGAGCGCCTGAGGCAACCATCCGCGATGGCTTCCGACGACGCTGCCATGTCAATGATGGAGGATCGAATGGAAACGCTCACCCAGCTTGCGCAAGAGGATTTGCAGAGTCTCATCGGCGTCGCCACGAAAATCCCCGCGACGACCTCATGGGAGTATCTTGCCAATTCCATTCGAGAGGCGCTCGCCACGCATGCCCCGGGTGTCGAAGCCGCTGCCTGGCTTCCCGCTCCCGAAGGCGTCGTCGCCCTTTCGGAGAAGGCCCTCGCCACGTTCGAGCCCTTCACCTCCGGCGCCGAGATCGAAGACCTCCTCCAGGAGACCGACTTCGCCCCCATTCCGATGGTCGGCGGCGGCTACAAGGTTGCCATCCAGGCCAACCGCCAGACGTTCGGCATGCTGCTCTTGCAGAGCTCCAAGGCCGATGCCGATGTCTTGCAAAACCTCGGCCGGATCCTCACCACGCCCATGGGCTTCTCGTTCCTGAGCAACCAGCTCGCCGACGAGGTCGCCAAGCGGACCTCCACCGACAAGCTCACCGGCCTCTGGAACCGCCAGTACTTCAACGAGCGCTTCCGCGAGGAATGCGAGCGCCTGGTCCGCTCCAAGGAGACCGGCGCGGTCGCCCTGATCGCGCTCGACAACTTCCAGGCCCTCGCCCGGACCATGCCCGCTGACGAGCTCAACGCCACCTTCGCGCAGATCGGTCAGGCCGTCCGCCAGGTCATCCGTCAAACCGACTGGGCCGTGCGCTGGGATAACTTCGACCTACTCTTCTACTTCCCGTCGACCTCGGCCGAGGCCGCCGTGGAGGTCCTGAAGCGTTTCGCCCGCAAGCTCGTGGGCATCTCCCCCATCCTCGAGCCCCTCGCAGGCGTCAGCTCGACCGTCGAGACCACCAGCCCGCGCGCGCTGGTCCAGCTCTCGACCCGCCGCCTGGATCTCGCCCGCAAGGACGGCGGCCGCCGGGTCGTCTGCTTCGCCACCCCGGGTGGCGGGCTCCAGTTCTTCCGCGAGGGCTCGGAAGCCTAAGCGGATGCGACGAGTCCAGTGAACGCGTTCGACCAGGTCATCGGTCAAGAGAGGGCCGTCCGCCATCTGCGGGCGGCCCTCTCCACCCCACACCATGCTTATCTTTTCGTAGGCCCCACGGGCATCGGCAAGGAGACGGCGGCGAAGGCGTTCGCCCTCGCGCTCAACTGCACGCTCGGCGAAGGCTGCCTCGACGCGGAGGGGGCCTGCGCAGAATGCCTTGCCATCCACCACGGCAACCACCCCGACGTCCGGATTGCCGTCCCATCCGAAGGCAAGAAGGTCTTTTCGGTCGAGGACGTCCGCAAGCTGGTCCAGGAAGCCGCATGGAAGGCCCATCGCGGCAAGTGGAAGGTCTACATCGTCTCTACCGAGCTTCTCAACGTCCAGGGCGCCAATACCTTGCTCAAGACCGTCGAAGAGCCCGTTCCGGGAACCGTGATCGTGCTTCTCGGCCCCAGCGTGGATGCGGTCCTGCCGACCCTGGTCTCGCGCTGCCAGATCGTGCCGTTCGGGCCGGTTGCGAGGCCGCTGATCGAGTCCGAGCTTCAGAAACGCGGAGTTGATGAGCTTCGCGCCAAGGAACTGAGCGCCCTCGCTGACGGTCGCCTGGGCTGGGCCCTCACCGAATCCCAGCATGAGGCTCCCGAACCGCCGCGGTTGGTCGCCCTCACCACCATGACCGACCGGCTCGGTGAGGCGGAGCGTCTGGCCGCGCTCGACACCGAATCCCAACAGCGCGCGGTGGAATCGCTCCTCATTCAAGTTCGTGATATCATCATTTGGGCCGAAACAGGGCGCGACGACTTGGTCAGCCGCTCTGCCGACGCCGCCGCGCGGCATCGGGGATTGCCCCGGGAATACTGGCTGAGGGTCCTGTCGCGTCTGGAGAAACACCGGCGGCAACTCCTCAGTCACGCCAACGCCAAGCTGGCATGGACCGTGCTCGCCGGCGATCTGGCCCCCACTGCCCGCGAGCTGGAACGCTCCGCCCGGAGCTAGCCGCTCCCTAGAAAGGATCGACCTTGTCGACGATCGGAATCCGACTGCGCAACGGCGAACTGCGACTTCTCGATCCTCAGGACGAGTCGCTCGCGCGCCAGGACTTCGCCGTCTATGAGACCGAAAAGGGCCTCGAATGCTCCCCGGTCATCGTGCTGCCCTCGGCGGTCGTCACCGAGCACGGCAAGCTCCCCACGGCCCGCCTCATCCGCAAGGCGACCTCCGAGGACCTCAAGCAACTTGACGCCAAGTGGACCGAAGAGGTCAAGGCACACGGGCTCTGCGGCGAGAAGATCGCCGCCCACGGCCTGCCCATGAAGCTGATCGAGACGGTCTACACCTTCGACTTCTCGCGACTGACGTTCTTTTACACGGCCGATCACCGGGTGGATTTCCGCTCGCTACTCAAAGATCTGACCTCGACGTTCCGCCGCGTGCGCATCGAACTCCGGCAGATCGGCGTTCGCGACGCCGCCGGCATCCTGGGGGGCGTCGGCCTCTGCGGCCGCGAGCTCTGCTGCTCGACCTTCCTCAAGGAGTTCGCGCCCATCACCATCAAGCTCGCCAAGGAACAGAACCTTCCCATGAACCCCAGCAAGATCAGCGGTCTCTGCGGCCGCTTGATGTGCTGCCTCTCGTATGAGCACGAGATGTACAAGGAGATCAAGGCCGAGCTTCCCCGGGTCGGCGACACGGTCACGACCCCTGACGGCAGGGGCATCGTGCTCGAACAGCTCGTCATGAAGGAGTCGGTGAAGGTCGAGATCACCGACGACCTGGTCGTCGTCGTTCCCCTCAACTTGCTCAACGAGGCTCCGTCCTCCCAAAACGGCTAGAGGAGTTCCCATGTTTCGTTCCAAGCTCCCGGCTTTCCGCAAGCTCCCGGCCTTCGCCCTCACCATGGGCCTCGCGGCCACCGTGCTCACCGCCTGCGCGAGCGACTCCGGCAACCAGGTCGAGTTCTGGACCATGGGCCTCAAGCCCCAGTTCACGGGCTACATGGAAGACACCATCGCCGCCTTCGAGCAGGCCAACCCCGGCGTGGACGTGGACTGGATCGACCTTCCCGCCTCGGCCATCGAGCAAAAAGCCCTTTCTTCGGTCGCGGGCGGCAACCCCCCGGACCTCATCAACCTCAACCCCGCCTTCTCGTCCAAGCTCGCGCGCCAGGGCGCCCTGGTCGAACTCGGCGAAGCCGTCCCGGCGGACGTGCTCGCCCAGTACTACCCGGCCTCGCTCGATGCGACCCGCATCGACGGCAAGCTCTACGGTCTTCCCTGGTACCTGAGCACCCAGGTCTCGGTCATCAACCAGGGCAACCTCTCCAAGGCCGGCGTCTCGGACCTGCCCAAGACCTTCCGGGAATTGACGCGCCATGCCTCGGCCCTGCAAAAAGCGGGCTTCCAGCCCTTCCTTCCCAGCTTCGGAGACGGCAACAAGCTACTGGAGCTGCTTTCGATGGACGGCGTGACCCTGCTCAGCGCGGACGGCAAGAAGGCCGCGTTCGACACCCCCGAAGGCCGTGCTTCTTTTGCGTACTGGGTGGGCCTCTACAAGGACGGGGCGATCGCCAAGGAATCGCTGAGCCTCGACCACCGCGAGGTGGTGGACCGCTTCCAGGCGGGCCAGACCACGGTCCTGCCGGCGGGCCCCCAGTTCCTCACGCTCATCAAGCAAAACGCCCCCGAGCTCTACGCGCAGCTCGAAGTCGGCCCGCAGCTCGCGGGAACCTCGGGCAAGGTCGGCGTCGGCGTCATGAACCTGGTCGTCCCCAAGGGCGCGAAGCACCAGGAGCAGGCTATCGCGCTCGCCCAGTTCATCACCAACGCCGAGAACCAGCTCGCCTTCTCGAAGCTGGTACCGATTCTGCCTTCGGTGAAGGAAGCCGCCCAGGCCGAGTACTTCACCAAGCTGCCTGAGAACCCGACCCTCGAGGATCGCGCCCGCCAGATTGCAGCCCAGCAGCTGGAGCGTGCCGAGTTGCTGGTGCCCCCCCTGCCGCGCCACGACGAGCTGGCCAAGGCCCTCAACCAGGCCTTCCAGAACGCCGCCCTGGGCAAGATGACCTCCGAGGAGGCCCTTTCGAAGGCCGCGGCCGATTGGGACCGGATCCTGAGCAAGTAAGATGGCGACCCTTCTGAAGCCCGCGCAATCCCGGAAGCGCCGCGTGAACCTCGCGCCGTACCTCTTCCTGCTGCCTGCAGGCCTGGTCTTGGGCGTCTTCTGGATTCTGCCCGCCGTCATGGCGGTCTTCAACTCCTTCGCGGAGTCGGACTTCGGAGGGGCCTGGCGCTGGGTCGGCCTGTCGAACTACGTGCAGCTCGCGGGCGACCCGACCTTCTGGAAGGCGCTCGCCAACTCGCTGATTTACCTCGTGGGCGTCGTGCCTGCCTTGATCGTGCTGCCCTTGCTGATTGCCATCCTCGTGAACGTCCCGATGCGCGGCATCGGCGTCTTCCGAGCCGCGTACTACCTGCCGGTGGTCATCCCCATCGTGGTCGTGGGCCTCACCTGGAAATGGCTCTACGCCGAGAACGGTCTGGTGAACTGGGTGGCGCAGAGCGCCTTCCCCTGGCTCCTGGCCCATCCCGTGCCATGGCTGAGTCAGCCCGAGACCGCCCTGGGCGCCGTCATGGCCGTCACCGTCTGGAAGGGCCTCGGTTACTACATGGTGATCTACCTGGCCGGCCTACAAGGGATTCCGCAGGAAATTTACGAATCAGCGGACCTCGACGGGGCGAAGCGCTGGCAGCAACATCTCTACCTCACCCTGCCCCTGATGATCCCGCACATGGCGATGGTGGGCATCGTTAGCTCGATCAACGCCCTCAAGGTCTTCGCCGAGATCTTCGTCCTGACCAAGGGCGGCCCGCTGGAGTCCTCGACCACCATGGTCTACTACCTCTACCAGCAGGCCTTCGAAAGCCTCAACATGGGGTACGCTTCGGCCATCGGCATGGTGCTCTTCGCCATGACCCTCGCGCTTTCGATGCTCAACAAGCGCTACCTCGAGCAAAACCAACTCTCTTAGCAGCCCGTTCCCTATAGGCACTTGACCAAGCCGCCGTCCACCGCAAGCGTGAGGCCGGTGGCGTAGCTGAGGCGATCCGAGGCGAGGCAGGCCACGAGGTCTCCCAGCTCTTGGGGGCGGCCCAAACGGCCCATGGGGATCTCGGCCGCCATGGCGGCCTCCTCGGCTTCCGGGGTGGTCCCCTTACGAGCAGCGGCGGTCTCGGCGAGGTAAACCGTGCGGTCGGTGCGGGTCGGTCCCGGGCAGACGGTATGCAAAAGAACGTTGTCGGGGGCGAGACCCGGGGCGATCGCCTTCATGAAGGCCGCGGTCCCCGAGCGAACCGTGCTCGAGATCAACAAGCGCTCCGAAGGCTCGAGGACCGTCGTCGACGAGACCGTGATGATCCGCCCCCAGCGCCGCTCGCGCATGCCGGGAATCACCCGCTGCGTGAGCTGGATGACCGAGAGCATCCCCACCTCTAAGGCCTCGCGCCAGTCTTTCTCGCTCACGTCGTAGAGGCCGCCGGCCGGTGGGCCTCCGAAGTTATTGATCAGGATGTCGATGCCCCCCAGGGTCTGCTGGACATCGTCCACGAGCCGATCCACATCGTCGCGACGACTCAGGTCGGCGACGAAGGGGAGGACGCGGTTACCGGTCTGGGATTCGATCTCGCGAGCCGCCTCGGTGATGGCCGCCTCACGTCGCGAGCAGATGGCCACGAGGGCCCCTTCCGCCGAGAGGGAGGTGGCGATGGCGCGTCCCAGCCCCTTTGATGCCGCGCAGACCAGCGCGCGACGGCCTTTCAATCCGAGATCCATGGCGTCCCTCCTCGGCGAGCAAGTGCTAGATACTGTCGACCCATCTTACCGCATGCCGGATCGCGTTTCCGGCCGGAAGAAACCGACCGGACGATGGGTATAACCCTCATGGCAAGTAAGTGACCCCAAGACGCTCAAGGAGAACTTCATGACACAGACTGAGTCCGGCTTCAGCATCGCCTCGATTCACGAGGGGGTGAACAGTTTGCTCTTCGATCTCAACGGCCGCCTCTGGGAGCTGTTCGAGTACGCCGAGCAAGCCCGCCAGGAAGCCGAGAAGGTTCTCGCCGAAGGCGCCGCCAACGTCGAGGCCGAGCTTCGCCAGGCGCTCGATGCCTTGACCGAGACCCTGGAAAAGACGGAAGCCATCAAGGGCACCCTTTCCAAGCAAAGCTTCACGGTTATGGGCGAGATCGTCGTCACCCTGGGCAACCAGGTGAACGCCGTGATCCAGGCCCTCATGAAGACCAAGGCCTGACGCTACGTTTTCAGTAAGACCCCTCGGCCACCGGGCCGGGGGGGCTGCTTTTTGAGGACTTCTCGCGAGTGGCCGTTACGCGGCGTCGGGGGGCGTCTTCACGCTGTCGTCCGCGAAGTAGTCCATGGCGCCGTTGGCGATGAGCATGCCCATGTACATGCCCACGGTGTTCCGGTGCGTGAGGAAGGGGATGATGATTCCCAGGGGCACCAGGACCCAGAGGGTCTGGTCGATGTTCATCTTGAGCGGCCCGATGAGGATCAAGAAGACGATCGACACGAGGAAGACGGTCAAGAAATAGCCGAGGTAGACCCCACCCGTGAACTCGCCCGTCTTCAGCTTGAAGGCCTGGCCGCAATTCGAGCATGCGGGATACATTTTGAGGAGCCTTTCGCTGGTGGGGCCGATGCCGCAGCGGGGGCACCGGCAAAAGAAGCCCCGCAGGATGGCCGTGACGTAGGGGGGGCGCGGGGGAAGTTTCTTGGCGGGGGGCTCGGTCATGATGGGTCTCCTTGACGGCTGTTTCAGAATTCAGACATGCGGGCCGTCGTCCTCAGAATAAGGCTTCGCGCCATTCTAGCCAAGGTGTCAAAAGGTCACCACAGGGTCAAAACTGGACAAGTTCTGGTAAGCTGGGCCCATGCGCGACGTGACTTCCCCGCCGTTCCTGGATCTGGCGTATCGAAATCCCACCCACCCCGGACTCGAGCTCGAGACGTTCACCTTGAGCGAGCTACGACAACGCTTGAGTGCGCGCTACTACGATCGTGGTCAACGGCTACGGTTTCACCTCGTGATCCTGTACACGGAGGGGCAAGGTTGGCATGAGGTCGATTTCGTGCCGGTGCCCTGTCGGCCCGGCACGCTGATTCACGTGCGCCCCGGTCAGGTGCAGCGTTACCTGGATATTCAGCACATGGAAGCGCAGATCGTCTTCTTCACGACGGACTTTCTCCGGGCGGATGCCTACGACGCATTCTCCGGCACGGATGCGTGGGTCGATGACGTGGCGCTGGGATCGGTGGTCCACCTCGTCGAACCGACCTTCGGGGACGTTCATGCCAGTTTCGACGTGATTCGGCGCGAGTACCGCCGCTCGGACGGCAAGCCGCTTTCCGTCACGATCCTGCGGCACCAGCTTCAAGCCTTGATGTTGCAATGGGCGCGCGAGGCCAAGGCCGCCGAGCCGGCGACCGGCACGCGAACTCGCCAGCAGGAGCTTTACGTCCGGTTTCTTCAGGACGTCGAGACGGCCTTCGCCAGTAAGCGGCGTGCTGAAGATTACGCGCGCATGCTGGGCTGCTCACCGAGGACGCTCAACCGGGTCTGCCACGCTTTGGCGGGGAGATCCGCCAAGGAAATCGTCAACGCGCGCGTCTTGCTCGAAGCACAACGTTTGCTGGCGTATACCTCGCTGCCCATCTCGCGACTCGCCGGCATGCTCGGATTCTCCGAACCCACGAACTTCATCAAGTTCTTCCGGCGCGAAGCGGGCATGTTGCCCGGGGCTTTTCGCAAGACCTACCCACTGCCGAGCCGTTGACGTCGAGGCTGAGCGCGAGGGGACTCAGCCTTCGATGAGGACCCTCAGGTCGCCTTGTTTGTTGAGGATGCGGGTGGTGGTGGTACCGTTCGCCTGGATGAACTCGAGATCGACGAAGGAGTCGCCGACCCGGAGGCCGCGGAGGGTGACGCGCCCCAGCCAGTCGGGAAGCGCCGGGACGTTGACCTTGAGGGTATGGTGCGGGGCGTCGGCTTGAAGGCCGAGCGCCGCTTGCAAGAGCATGAGGGGAGTGGCGGCGGCCCAGGCCTGGGGGGAGCAGGCGACGGGGTAGGGAATGGGTTTGTCGAGCTCACCTTGGCGCTCGAAGCCGCAGAAGAGCTCGGGGAGGCGATAGTAATTGAAGCGAATCGCCGCATCGTACATCGCGGTGAAGATGAGGTTGGCCTCGCGCTTATAGCCCTGATCGGCGAAGCCCTTGGCAATCAGCGAGTTGTCATGGGGCCAGATGGTGCCGATATGGTAGCCGATGGGATTGTAAACGGGGCTATTGGCCGAGAGCGTTCGGATCCCCCAGCCCGAGAACATCTCCGGATCGAGGAGGGAGCGAACGACCTGGGAGACGCGCTCAGGGGCGACGATCTGGCTCCAGACCGCATGGCCGGGGTTGGAGGTGAGGGTCGGCACGGGACGCTTCTCGCGGTCCAGCGCGATGGCGTAGAAGCCTTCGGATTCCAGCCAGAACGCCTCGTTGAAGCGTCGCTTGAGGTCGTCGGCTTCTTGCAGGAGGCGCTTGGCCAGGAGTTCCTGGCCGACCAGGTGGCAGAGTTCGGCCGCGCGGCGCTTGGCGTCGTAGACGTACCCCTGGACCTCGACGAGCGCGACCGGGGATTGCGCGAGGCTGCCGTCCGGGAAGATCACCGCGTTGAACGAGTCCTTCCAGCCCTGGTTGCCGATCCCCTTTGGGCTGCGCCTCAGGTACTCGACGAAGACGTCGTCATCGAGGTCTCCGTAGGTTTCGAGCCAGAGTAGCGCGCCTTCGGCGGTCTCCCAGAGCTCGTGCACCAGGCTGGTATCCCCGGTCCAGCGATAGGTCTCGCTCAGGAGGATCAGCCAAAGGGGCGTGGCGTCGACCGTGCCGTAGTAGGGCGTATGGGGAATGACCCCGAGGCGGGCGAGCTCGCCGTAGCGAAACTCATGGAGGATCTTGCCGGGCTCCTCGTCGCGGAAGGTATCCTCGGCCTTGCCCTGGTACTTGGCGAGGAAGCGCAGCACCCCCTTGGCGACCTCGGGCCCGAGCATCAAGCTCTGGTAGGCGGTGATCAGCGAGTCACGCCCGAACGGAGAGGTGAACCATGGGATTCCCGCGGAGAGGAAGGGGCCCGTGGGGTAGCGGGAGGTCAAGGCCACCAGGTCGCGGACGCTGCGGTCGAGGACGAGGTTGAAGACCTCGTTATTGGTCTCGATCGTGGTCTGGAAGAACTGGCTGGCCTGCCCCATCTCGCCGAGCTCCTTGACCAGGGCGGGGAAGGCGACGATCGCCTTGGGGGGCTCCGGGCCCTCGATCGTGTCTATTTGGTAGTCGATGAGCGTCTTGCCGCCGTTGGGGGGCACCGTGACGTCCCAGTGGGCGATCGCCCCGACGGCGCCATGCGCGCTCTCAAGCGCCTCGACCTGCGTGGGGGGCACGTTGAAGCGGATGCGGGTCCGGCGCAGGACCTGGTCCTCCCCGCGATAGGCGAGCGTGATGCCGTCCTCCTCGACGCGGGGTTTGTAGAAGATGCCGTGCCGCTGCCGGTGAAGGCCGCGAACCTCGAAGATATCGGCGAAATCCGCCCGGAACGCGAGGCTGAGGCGCAAGCTTACCGGGAAGACGTTGAAGTTGAGTAGCGTCGCCTGCTCACGGAAGGCCTCGGAAACCGCCCGGGCCAGCGAGAGGTGCATGGTTTCCTGGCGGACCTTCGTGCCGTCCGCAAGCGTCAGTGAGGGATTGACGAACTCGATATGCCCGAAATTGGTGCGCTCGGACGAGCCCGACAAGAGCGTGGGCGTTTCCCCGGCCAGGCGCAACTCGAGGTGGCTGAGGAAGCGCGTATCCTCGTGGTAGAGCCCCATGCCGCATTTGCAGCCCGTGCTGACCTCGCCGTCCTTGTCGGAGACCAAGAAGAGCCGGCCTTGTTTCAGGACCTCGGGCTCGTGGCGGCAGCCCGTCAGAAGGGCCGGCATGCCCGAGCGAATCAGATCCGTGAGCTCCTGGTCGATCTCGAGGAGCGCTCCTTCGTCTTCGCTGATCTCCGAGGCTTGGAACGGCTTTTCGTTCATTCGCGCCTCCCGACGGTCGCGCTGGCTTTTTCGGCCGGCGGCGACGGGGAGACGAGTGCCGCGTAATGCGCGAGGTACCCGTCGACCATGCGCTCGGCGTCGAAGCGGGAAACGGCCATCTGGCGGCAGGCCTCGGGGTCGATTTGGTCGAGCCGACCCAGCGCCTCGACCGCTTCGTCGAGGCTGTCGACGACGAAGCCCGTCACCCCGGGCGTCACGACCTCGGGAATCGAGCCTTGGCGCATGGCCACGACGGGAGTGCCCGAGGCCATGGCCTCGACCATGACCAGCCCGAACGGCTCGCTCCATTGCACCAGGTGAAGCAGGGCAATCGCACCCTCCAGCACCTCGCGCTTCGCTTGGCCCGCCACCTCCCCGATGAAGCGAATGGTCGTCCCGTCGATTCCAGGGGCGACCTCGCGCTCGAAGTACTCCCGATCGAAGGGATCCACCTTGCCCGCGATCACCAGGGGGCGACCCATGCGCCGGGCCGCGGCGATGGCCAGGTGCGTCCCCTTCTCGGGCGAGATGCGCCCCAGGAAGAGCATGTAGCCTTTCTTGGCTCCGCAGCGGTACGTGGACGTCTCGATGCCGTTGTGAACGGTCCCCAGGAAGTTCATCTTCGGGTAGCTCGCGCGCTGCGCGTCCGAGATGCTGACAAAGGCCTGATGCGCGTAAGTCTGGTAGTAGCGGAGGTTTTGCGGCGTGCACGGCCCGTGGAGCGTCGAAAGCATCCGCGCCCCGCAGGCTTCCGCGAGGATATTGCCCAGCGGGCCCACGTGGCTATGCATGAGATCGAAGGCCCCGCGTCGCGACAGGGCGTTGGCCAGGTGCATGGCCTCGGCCATCTGCGCGCTCCAGGTGTCGTAGCCCAGCTTGCGCAAGGCCACGGCCTCGGTCCAATCGCCCTCTTCGACGCCGGGAGAATCCCCGGTGGCGAAGAGCGTCACCGTATGGCCCCGCTCGCGAAGCTTGCCGACCAAGAGGTCGACGACCCGCTCGATGCCTCCGTACCCCGCTGGAGGAGTCGACTCCCAGATTGGAGCGATCATCCCGATATGCATCCCGTTTCTCCCCGTCGTCGGTGGGCGCGAGCCCTACTATGACATGAGAAGGTGGGAGTGACATGGGGTGGTTTCGACAAAGGGGCTCGCTGTCGCGACCAATCGGCGACGGCGAGCCCCCAAGAGGGATGGCGAGGGGCCTCAGGCCCCCTTGACGCCTAGCTCAGGGACGCGAGATCCAGCACGAAGCGATAGCGCACGTCGGACTTCAGCATCCGCTCGTAGGCCTCGTTGATGGCCGAGACGGGAATCACCTCCACGTCCGCCGCCACTCCGTGCTCCGCGCAGAAGTCCAGCATCTCCTGGGTCTCCCGGATGCCGCCGATCAGCGAGCCCGCGAGCCGACGCCGCCCCATGATCAGCGACGACGCATCGAGGGGCATGGCCTCCGGAAGCCCCACCAGCACCATCGTGCCGTCCCGGCGCAAGAGGTTCAGGTAGGCGTTGTAGTCATGCTCGGCCGAGACCGTGTCCAGGATGAAGTGGAAGCGCCTCCGGTTCTGCTTGAACGCCTCGGGCTCGCGCATCGCCACGAAGTCGTCGGCCCCCAGGCGAAACGCGTCTTCGCGCTTGCTCGGAGAATGGCTGAGCACCGTCACGCGCGCCCCCATCGCCTTGGCCAGCTTCACGCCCATGTGCCCCAGCCCGCCGAGCCCCAGGACCGCCACCTCGTCACCGGGCTTCACCCCGAAATGCCGCAAGGGCGAATACGTCGTGATGCCTGCGCAAAGCAACGGCGCGGCCCGATCGAGCGGAATCGACTCCGGCACCCGTAAGACGTAGTTCTCATCCACCGTGATCCGGCGCGAATACCCCCCGTACGTCGGAGTCTTGCGGTCGCGCTCCAGCGAGTTGTAGGTCCCCGTCGAGCCGCGCTCGCAGAACTGCTCCTCGCCCGCCTGGCAGGCCTCGCAGTCCCGGCAGGAATCCACGAAGCAACCCACGCCGACCGTGTCGCCGACCTTCCACTTCGTCACCGCCTCACCCACCTGGGAGACCGTCCCTACGATCTCATGGCCGGGCACCATGGGGAAGCGCGCGCCACCCCACTCGTCGCGGACCTGGTGGAGGTCCGAATGGCAGACGCCGCAGTAGCGAATGTCGATCAAGACGTCGTGAGGGCCGGGCTCCCGGCGGTCGATCACGGTCGGAGCCAGGGGAGCCTTCGCTTCGGGGGCCGCGTACGCTGGGGTCGGAATCATTCACCTCTCCTCTCATGCCATGGAACGCTCTCACTTTACCAACCTTCACGCCCGGGAGCCAGGCGCTCGAACCCTTGGATGTTTAGAAAGCTTAAACCATGTATTAAGCAAGTATTAAATCCAGATTTCGGATAACCCGTTAGCCCTTGTGATACGACCCGTTTTGGAGGACCCGTGAACCTTTTCGCCAACCGCCCGGAGGCGGCCCCCGTCAATACCACCCTTTCGACCGCTCGCTTCAATACCCCCTCCCCCGCGCGTCCCGACACCCTTCTCACGATGACCGGCGATCGCCTTTCCGTCGCCTCCGAGCGCACGCTCGTCAAGGTCGCCAAGCAGGACGCCCTCGTCTACCAGGCCAAGGCCGGTGACACCTTCTGGGGCCTCGCCCGCCGCTTCGCCGCCACCACCAGTGCCGACGGCAACCCCACGCTCACCGAGATCAACGCCTACGCAAAGGACCTCCAGGCCGCCAACGGCGGTAAGGCCACGATTCGCGTCGGCCAGTCCTTGAAGTTGCCGACCACCGAGAACGCGACCTGGAAGCTCCCCGCGCTGGTGGCCGCCCAGAAGCAACTCGGCAAGCAGGCTTCCGACTTCGACTGGGCCCAGGCCGACGCCAAGTGGGGCTACGCCGAAACCATCGACGTCCGCGTCCCCTCCCTCAAGGGCAAGGCCGCTCAGGACTTCGCCGTTCGCGAGTACGGCCCCACCAAGGGCGGCTCGCTCTACCAGGTCGAGGCCCTGAAGGCCCCCGAAGCGCCCCGCGAGATCATGCTCAACGCGCAGGAGTCCCTCACGCTCACGGCCAAGCCCGGCGAGACCTACTGGGGCATCGCCCGCCGCTTTGCCGCCACCATGAGCCCCGACGGCTCGCCTTCGGCCACGGAGATCAACGCCTACGTCAAGGACCTCCAGACCGCCAACGGCAAGTTCCTCAAGGCCGGACAGAAGGTGACGCTGCCGCGCACCGAGAATGCCACCTGGAAGCTCGAGGCCCTGGCCGCCGCTCAGAAGGACGTCGAGATGCGCCAGCAGGCCGGCGAGAAGCTTCCCGCCTTCGACTGGGCCAAGGCCGAGGTCGCCTGGGGCTACGCCGAGGCCATGGAAGTGACGGTTTCGCCCATGCTCGGCGGCACGCCCGAGCGCCTCGCCGTTCACGCCACCGGCCGCGACACGTACTCGGTCCAATCCCTCGCCGATTACTACCGCCTCAACGGCCTGGCCGAGTAACCTCCACCCTCGAGCCTTCTAGCCAAACCGGGTGTCCGACCTCTCCTGGCACGGACACCCGGCTGAATCACGTTCCTGGAAAGAGACCCATGCCCACGGACCCGTTCACCGACCCCCAGCTCCTCCATGCCTTGATGCGCCTTCACTGGGAGGACCTCGTCGAGGTCATCCCGGACGCCTTGCTGATCGTGGAAGCTCAGGGCCGAATCGTCTTCAGCAACCGCCACTGCGAGCGCCTCTTCGGCTACGAGCCGGGTGAGCTCAACGGAAAAGCGGTGGAAGTCCTGATTCCCGCGACCCTCCGCGAGAGCCATCGGATTCACCGCTCGCGCTACGCCGATTCGCCCTTCACCCGCCCGATGGGTCAGTCGCTCGATCTCTTCGGCATCCGCAAGGACGGGAGCGAGCTTCCCGTCGAAATCAGCCTGAGTCCCTTGGCGACCGGCCACGGCTCGCTCGTCGTCGCCGTCATCCGGGACGTGACCCAGCGCCGTCAGGCCGAGAAGGCGCTTGCGGCCATGGCCACCACGGATCCGGTCACGGGGCTCGCGAACAAGTTGCTCTTCCAGGATCGACTCCAGCAGGCGATCGCCGATGCCCAGCACTACCAGCGCCGCGTGGCGGTGACGCTTCTCGACCTCGACCATTTCAAGCGCGTCAACGAGACCTTCGGCCACGGCGGAGGCGACCAGGTCCTGACGACCGTCGCGCAGCGCCTGAAGGCGAGCCTTCCCGAGCATGCCACCCTCGCGCGCCTCGGAGGAGACGAGTACGCCGTCATCCACCGCAACCTCAAGGACGATCACGTGGCGGCCATCGAGACCGAACGCCTCCTCGAGGTCGTCGCGACCGCCATCGAGCTGGACGGCCAGGAGTTCGTCGTGACGGCGAGCGCGGGCATCAGCATCTTCCCGCATGACGGCATGGACGCTCCGACGCTCTTCCAGCACGCCGAGACCGCCATGTACCGCGCCAAGCAGGAGCGCAACCGCTTTCAGCACTTCGCTCCGGAGACCATGTCGCACGTGGCGGAGCGCCTGAAGCTCGAGAACGACCTCCGAAAGGCCATCGACCAGGGCGACCTCGTGATTCACTACCAGCCGCAGGTGCAGCCCGACGATGGTCGCATCGTCGGCGCCGAGGCCCTCATTCGCTGGAACCATCCTCAGCGGGGGCTGGTCAGTCCCGCGGACTTCATTCCCCTGGCCGAGGAAACCGGCCTCATCGTGCCCATCACCGAATGGGTGATCCGCACGGCATGCCAGCAGGCCTTGTGCTGGCGGGAATCGGGCCTGCCCCCGATTCGGATGGCCATCAACCTCTCGGCCCGCCACTTCAAGAGCCTGGACCTCTCCGAGACGGTCCGCCACCTCTTGTCCGGAGTCGGCTTCGAGGCGGATCTCCTGGACCTGGAGCTCACCGAATCCCTCCTGATGGAGAACCTCGACGTCGCCATCTCCTTGCTCGAAGACCTCGACGGCCTGGGCGTGCGCCTGTCGATCGACGATTTCGGGACCGGCTACTCCTCGTTGAGTTACCTCAAGCGCCTGCCGATACACGCGCTCAAGATCGACCGCAGCTTCATCCGGGATCTCTCGACGGATCGCAGCTCGGGAGCCATCGTCAGGGCGATCGTGGACCTGGCCCATCACATGGACCTGAAGGTGGTCGCCGAAGGCGTCGAGGACGAAGGGCAGCTCGATCAATTGCGGCTTCTCCGCTGCGACGAGGTTCAGGGCTACCATTACAGCCGTCCGCTTCCCGCGTCGGCGTTCGAGGACTTGCTGGCCCGCGATCCGTTCCGCATCGCCGTCTGATCAAAAAGAACGAGGGGCCCCAATTGGGGGCCCCTCGTTCTTTTTGGTCGGTTCTAGTCCCAGAGGTAGGTGTAGCCGCTCAGGCTCCGCTCGTAATGGTGAAGCAGGAGCCGGGATTCCTCGATGGTGATGCGGCGCTCGCGAAGGGCTTTCTCGGTTTCGCGGCGGATGCTCTCGACCATGCCTTCCGGGCGGTACTCGACGTAGCGCAGGGCCTCGGCGATCGAGTCGCCGCGAACCACGTGCTCGAGGTGGTAACCCTCGGGATCGTCCGTGAGGTGGACGTGGACGGCGTTCGTGTCTCCGAAGAGGTTGTGCAGGTCGCCGAGGATCTCCTGGTACGCCCCGATGAGGAAGAGGCCGAGGTAGTACGGCTCGCCGGGCTTGTAGGGGTGGAGTTCCAGGGCGTGCTTGACGTCGCGGATGTCGATGAACTGGTCGATCTTACCGTCCGAATCGCACGTCAGGTCCGCCAGGGTGCCGCGCCGGGTCGGCTCCTCGTCGAGCCGATGGATCGGCATGACGGGGAAGAGCTGGTCGATGGCCCAGGAATCGGGTGCCGACTGGAAGACCGAGAAGTTGCAGTAGTAGATGGAGGCCATCGTCTGCTCGAGCTCGGTCAGCTCCTCGGGAACGAAGTCCTGCTGGTGGCCCAGCTCCAGGATGCGCTGACAGCACTTCCAGTAGAGCTTCTCGGCCCAGGCGCGTTCTTCGAGCGTGAGGTAGCCGAGCTGGAAGAGGCTGAGGGCCTCGTCCTTGTACTGGACGGCGTCGTGGTAGGACGACTGCAGGTGGCGGGGATCGATGGACTCCCAGGTCTCGTAAAGGCTGCGGATGACCTGGTGAGCGGCGTCGGTGGGCGTGACGACCTCGCCGATGGTGGTCTCGTGGGCGCCGAGGACGTCGAAGACCAGGACGGCCTGATGCGAGACGATGGCGCGGCCGGATTCGCTGATAAGCGTCGGTCCCTTCAAGCCGTGCTGGGTGCAGGCTTCCTGGACGGCCATGACGATGTCGTAGGCGTACTCCTGCATGTTGTAGTTCTTGGAGGAGGGGAAGTCGGTCTTGGAGCCGTCGTAATCGATGCCCAGGCCGCCTCCGACGTCCAGGTAGCGCATGTTGGCGCCCAGCTTGGCCAGCTCGACGTAGATCTGGCTGGCTTCGCGCATGGCATTCTTGAAGACCGAGATATTGGAGATCTGCGAGCCGACGTGGAAGTGAAGGAGCTGCAGCGAGTCGAGGAGGTCTTCCTTGCGAAGACGCTCGACCACTTCGATGATCTCGGCGGCCGAGAGGCCGAACTTGGCGCGCTCTCCCGTGGAGGTGCCCCAGCGGCCGACGCCGCGCGACAGGAGCTTGGCGCGCACGCCGACGAGGGGCTTGATGCCCAGCTTGCGCGACGCGGTGATGATCGTCTCCAGCTCGCTGAGCTGCTCGATGACCACGATCGGGGTCTGGCCGAGTCGCTGGGCCAGTAGCGCGGTCTCGATGTACTCGCGATCCTTGTAGCCGTTGCAGATGACCAGGGCGCCCGGGGTCTTGAGGGTCGCGAGCACGATCATGAGCTCGGGCTTGGAGCCCGCCTCGAGACCATACTTGTACTTGGCGCCGTAGCGGACGACCTCCTCGACCACGTAGCGCTGCTGGTTGACCTTGACGGGGAAGACCCCGCGGTAATCGCCGTCGTACCCGTACTCCTCGATGGCACGGATGAAGCACTGGTTGAGACGGTCGATCCGGTCTTCGAGGATGTTCGAGAAACGGATCAGAAGCGGCAGGTTGTGGCCGCGTTTCTGGAGGGCTTGCACCAGGCCGTAAAGGTCGATCGCACCGCCACGCGTCCCCAGGGGAGTCACCTCGATGTTCCCCTGCGCGTTAACGCCGAAATAAGGTTCGCCCCACCCTTGAAGGTGGTAAAGCTCGTTGCTGTCTTCGATCGTCCAGGGCCGCGCCAAGGTTGCGCCCGCCGTTTCTTCCATCCCAACTCTCCTCTTTTGACCTGATGTTGTCGCTGACTAGTGTACCGCGTTCCGCGCCCGAAGGGGGGATAAGGCCCTCGGGTCTTGGAAAAAAACGACCGGCGGTCGTTAAACCGCCGGTCTAGTGGAGACAAGGAGAATCGAACTCCTGACCTCTTCAATGCCATTGAAGCGCTCTACCAACTGAGCTATGTCCCCAGGTTATGAAGTTTTAAAAGTGGAGCTGAGGAGAATCGAACTCCTGACCTCTTCAATGCCATTGAAGCGCTCTACCAACTGAGCTACAGCCCCTTGCGCAACCGCAATCCCAATGTTATCCGAGCCTTTAACCCTTGTCAACCACTCATTTACAGAAAAACCAAACGCCGGCCCCCCGGGAGGGACCGGCTATGGCGCCCCGACGAGGGCGAGCGGCTGGCGTGACGGCGGCTTAGAAGGGCTGAATCGAGACATCGGTATGCGGGATTCCTTCCGACGTGAGGTACGCGATCATCTGGTCACGGGCGTCCTGGGCGTCGAAGGCCTTGATCAGGCGCTGGTAGCGCCCCATCGAGGTCTCGGCGGTGACCAGGAACTGTCGCCCTACCATGTCACTCGGGCGAAGCATCGTCATCCCCCCTTTCCTGTGGTATACATGGGTTCTATACCCTGTTAACGGCTGGATGACGGCTATTGTCGGCCTTTTGACCCGCAGGCGAGGTCCCATGTCTCCCATTACCCCGGATTCGCCCCCCAACGTCGCCACGATGAGCTCGATTCGGCTCATCGGCTTGCTGCACGGCCTCTTCGCCAAGCTGGGGCAGCGCGGGGACCTCGAAGGCGCCCTCTCGCAGGTCCTCGGCGAACTCGCCGAGTTCCTCGAAGCCGATGGCGGCTTCCTCCTTTCCGCCGCGGATCTCTCGAACCTTCGCCTCCTGGCCGAGTCCGGTGCGCCCTTCCAAGAGGAGGCCATGGACAAGGACCAGCTCCATGAGTTCTACAACGAGATCTTCCGCGAGCATCGCCCCACCATCATCCGCACCAGCCGCCCCGAGCCCATGAGCCTCGTCGGTGTCCCCCTCGTCAGCGATGGCCGCCTGATTGGCGGCATGTGCTTCTTCCGATCCGAGCGCAAGGGCCTCTTCACCTACGAGGACACGCCGCTCCTGGGCATCGTCGCCCTGCCCATGGCCATCCACCTCGAAAACCTCGAGTACGCCCGTTCCAACGCGGCCCGGCGCGCCGAACTCGAAGCCATCGTCGCGAGCATGGTCGACGGCCTGCTCAAGGTCGATTCCTGGGGCCTGATCGTCAGCTTCAACGATGCCTTCCGCAACCTCTGCGGCCTTCCCGACGCCGAGTTCTACACCCTCTACTGGGACGACTTGCTCAAAGCGAGCGATCGCCACGCCGAGCTCTTCGCCGATTTCAACCGCGCCCTGCGCGAAGGCCTGCCCTTTACCGCCCGCTGCCCCGCCACCATCCAGCAGGGCGATCGCGAAATCCCCGTCTCGGTCAACTTCACCACCATCGTCGAAGGCTCCGGCCGCATCACCGGAGGCGTCCTCTCGGTCCGCGACGTCACCATCGAAACCCAGATCGACCGCATGAAGGACGAGTTCATCGCCACCGTCAGCCATGAGCTCAAGACCCCCATCACCACCATCTCGGGCTTCCTCGAGATGATGATCACCCGCCCCATGGAGCGCCAAGAGCAACTGCCCCTGCTGGAGCTCATCCACTCCGAGACGGCCCGCCTGGGACGCCTCATCAACGACATGCTCGACCTGAGCAAGATCCAGTCGAACCGACTCAGCCTCGACCTCAAGCGCTTCCGCATGGATGCCCTCATCAAGGGCTGCCTCAAGCCCTTCGAGATGCGCCACAAGTCCACTCACCACTTCGCGCTCTCGGTCGAGCCCGCCCGGGCCATGGTTCACGCCGACCCGGATCGCCTTTCGCAGGTCCTCGTCAACTTCATCTCGAATGCGGTCAAGTACTCGCCCGAAGGCGGAACCATCAACCTGGTCGCCCGCCGCACGGAGGACGCCTGGCGCGTCGAAGTCAAGGATCAAGGCATCGGCATCCCCTCAGACGCCCTGCCCCATGTCTTCGACCGCTTCTACCGCGTCAACGAGAACCAGACCGCCGGCTCCGGCCTGGGCCTCTACATCTGCAAGGAAATCATCCACCGGCATGGGGGCCAAATTGGCGCCCGCAGCGAGGTGAACCAGGGATCCACCTTCTGGTTCAGCCTTCCCCTTCAAACCAAGGACGCCAAGGCCGCCAAGCCCGCAAAGCAAGGCAGCAGGGCGCTGCGCAACCATGCCATCCGCCAGGCCGAGCGCTAAGCTTCTCGCGGCCCTCCTCGGCCTCGGGCTCCTCCTGGGCACCCCAGCCGCCTGGGCCGTCGAGCCCCCGCAGGGACTCCTGCTCAGCCGGGCGGGCGATCGCGAACTCACTTGGGCCGACGCCGTCCGAGACCTCGCCTCCGCGGACGTCGTCTTCCTCGGCGAGCAACACGGCGACCCCGCCACCCATCGCCTCGAACTCGCCCTGCTGCAAGGCCTACACGAAGCCGTCGGCGCGCGTCTCGTGCTCTCGCTCGAGATGTTCGAGCGCGACGTCCAGCCCGTTCTCGACGCCTACCTGCAAGGCCGCATCCCGGAGGCCGAGTTCCTGGCCGAGAGCCGCCCTTGGCCCAATTACGCCACGGATTATCGCCCCCTCGTCGAATACGCCAAGGCCCACGGCCTCCCGGTCATCGCCTCCAACGTCCCGCGCCGGCTCGCGTCGCGCGTGGCCAAGCAAGGCCTCGACTCTCTCGACGACCTCGGCCCCGAGGAGCGTCCCTGGGCGGCCGCCACGGTCGATGTCCCCAAGGATCGCCTCTGGGAGCGCTTCCGCGAGACCATGCTGGATCACCCCGGCGTCAGCGACGCGCTGGTCGAGCGGATGTACCTCGCGCAATGCCTCAAGGACGCCACCATGGCCGAATCCATCCAGCGCATCCTCGCGGATCGCGATCCCCCGCCGGTCGTCTTACACGTCAACGGCGCCTTTCATTCCGACGAGGGCCTCGGGGTGCCCGCCCAGCTCCGGCTGCTGGATCCGGACGTTCGCGCCCGGGTCGCCACGGTCCTGCCGGCCGACTCCCGCCAGGACCTCTCCGAGCCCGGACTCAGCGAGCCCAGCCTCGCCGACCTCGTCTTTCTGGTGACGCGCGAGAAGGACTGATCGCCCGAGGGCCAGGAGTAAGTCATGCAGGCGCTCGTTCCCGTCTTCGCCTATATCTTCGGCTTCACGCTACTTGGCGTCTTGTTGAAGGCCGGGGGCCTGCTAACGTCACACCGGGTGCGGCGCCTCAACTGGGTGGCCCTCAACGTCACGCTACCCGCGCTCCTGATCGTGAGCCTCCACCGGTCGCCCCCGCTCGACGCGAGCCTGCTCTGGCTTCCCTTGGCGAGCTGGCTCACCTTGGGCATCGGCTGCGTGCTGGCTTACCTCGGGCTCCTCAAGGTCTTCAAGCTGCCTCCCCGCGAGGCGGCTTCGCTTTTCTTGCCGGCGCTCATGGGCAATACCACCTTCGTGGGCTATCCCGCTGTGAGCGCCCTCTTGGGGGATGCCGGCCTCCTGCGGGCCATTTTCTACGACCAGCTGGCCAACGGCATCTTCTTCGCGACCGCCGGGGTGGCGATCGCCCAGTGGGCAGGCGCCGGCAGCCGGATTCCCGCCATGACGCTCTTGAAGCGCGTCCTGGCCTTTCCCCCGCTCTGGGGGTTGATCATCGGCTTCGTCATCAAAGGCATGGCCTTGCCAGAGCCCCTCTTCACCGGACTCGGCTGGCTGGGAGCCGTGACCGTGCCGTTCTTCTTGATCGGTTTGGGCGCCTCGCTGACGCTCGTCGGCTGGCAAAAGACCCTGCCGGGCGCCCTTGCCGTTTGCGGCGTGAAGCTCGTCCTCCTGCCCGTGATCGGTATCGTCTTGTATCGTGCCCTGGGGCTTCCGCCTATCGATCTGCAGGTGGCCACCTTGCAAGCCGCGATGCCGAGCGGGCTTTTCAGCGTCAGCCTCGCCATCGTCTACAAACTCGATTCGCAACTGGTCGTCAACGCCGTGGCCCTATGCCTGGTCCTGAGCGCCGTCACCCTTCCCTTCTGGGCGTGGCTGCTTGGGCTGGGCTGAACGCAGGACCCGCCGGCTCAGCGATTCATGGGCGATTCGCCGCAACGAGGCGAAGACCGGTTCCCAGAGCACGGTTCCCATGATCACCGCTTCCACGGCTTCGGCGGGCCCCGCTTCCAACGCGCCCATGAGGTGGGCGACTTCGTTCTGCGCCATCTCGCCCGCCGCTCTCACGTAAGGGAAGAACGCCGTCACCGGCAGCTCCGGATCCTGCTCGCGAAGGGCCAAGAGCGCATCGACCAGGCGCTTGCGGGCGGTCGAGTCGGGTCGCGTCGCCCATCCCACCTGTTCGAGGAAGGCGTCGATTTCGATTGCGGCCGCCTGCCACTCGCTTCCGGCCTCAACAGCCGATTGTTCGGACGTCCGGTTGGCCTGGGCATCAAGCGCCACGGGCAGCACGTCCAAGGTCTGAGCGCTCGGATCGTCGAGCTTCCGGGTCACGTCGCGAATTGCCGTCAAGGAAAGGCCACCGACCTCTTGAAGCACGCGGATCAGCCGCAGCCGCCGGAGGTGGCTCTCATCGTAGCTGGCCTGGTTGCTCGCAAGCCGTTCGCCTGGCGGCAGCAGGCCTTCGCGCAGGTAGTACTTCAAGGTCGCGACGGGAAAACCCGAGCGCTGACTCAGCTCGGAGACCTTCATGGTGCTTGACTCCTTCAAGTGGATAGTATTACTATCCGTTTTTGGATAGCGCTACTATCCATTATACCGAAAGGAGCGCGGGATGGACCCCCATCTGTTGAGAACCCTGGTTGCGTCTGCACATCTTCTCGCGCTGGGCATCGGCCTGGGGGCGCTTTGGGCGCGAGGGCGCGCCCTGCGCGGGGAGCTCGATGCTCCCGGCTTGAAGCGGGTCTTCCTGGCGGATAACTTCTGGGGCGTCGCGGCCGCGCTATGGGTGGGCACCGGCCTCTGGCGCGCCTTCGGCGGCCTGGAGAAGGGCGCGGCCTACTACCTCGACAGTTCCGCGTTCTCGGTCAAGATGGGCCTCTTCGCGGCGGTCGGGCTGCTCGAAATCTGGCCGATGGCCATGTTGATCGCCTGGCGAATTCGCATGGCCAAGGGACGAGAGGTCGAGACGCGTCCTGCCCGTATGTTTGCCCGCATCAGCGACTTGCAGGTGGGCTTGCTGGTGGCGATGGTGCTGGCGGCGGTCGCCATGGCCCGCGGCAGCTAGCTAGGCCGAGACCGTCGTGTTTTTCGGCTCGGCCTGGCGCTCCACGGTATCGGAAGCTCCGTGGAGCGGGCTCATCATCAGGAGCACCTCGCGGGCGATCTTGGCCGCGACCACGCTGGAGACTCCGGTGGCATCGTAATGCGGCGCGAGTTCCACGATGTCGGCGCCCACCAGGTTGAGGCCGTCGAGGCGCTTGAGGAGGGCCATCATGGTGTCGAAGGTGATGCCGCCGGGCTCGGGCGTGCCGGTTCCCGGGAAAATCGACGGGTCGAGGACATCGAGGTCGATCGTGAGGTAGACGGGCTTGCCTTCGAGGCGTGGCCGCAGGGCTTCCACGTCTTCCTTGCGGGCGGGGACCAGGGTCTCATGCTTTCGCGCGAACTGGAACTCCTCTCGGGTGCCCGAGCGGATGCCCAGCTGGTGGATGTTGGAAGGGCCGACGTGGGTGGAGATCAGGCGCATGACGGTGGCATGCGAGTAGACCTCGCCCATGTAGTCCTCGCGCAGGTCGCAATGAGCGTCGAACTGGACGACGTGAAGGTCGGGATGGCGCTCGGCCATGACCTTCATCAGCGGGTAGGAGACCAGGTGCTCTCCGCCGAGGCCCAGGATCTTGCGGTCCGGTACGGAGCGGGCGAAGGCCTCGATTTCGGCGAGGACCTTCTCGCGGTTTCCGATGGGCAATTCGAGGTCGCCCAGGTCCGAGAAGCGGATGTCTTCGAGGTCGCGGTCGAGGTAGGGCGAGTAGGTCTCGATGCCGAACGAGACGTCCCGCAGGGCGGCGGGGCCGAAGCGCGCGCCGGGGCGGAAGGAGCAGGTGCCGTCGAAGGGCAGTCCCACCATGAGCGTATCGGCCTCGGTCGCGTCGACCGAGGCCATGAAGCGGTTAAGCGAGGGCCGGGGGAGCATAGGTGCCCTGCTTGATTTCATCGAGCATGCGCCGGACGTAGCTGGGAAGGGCGAAGGCGCCCCGATGAAGCTCGCGGTTGTAGTAGCGCGAGGACGCTTCCAGCGCGGTCAGGTCCTTATGCTCGAGCTGGGCGAAGGGTCCGTGAGCCTTCGAGCAGAACGACCAGGTCCAGAGGTGGCCGGGGTAGGTGGGGATCACTCCGTAGTAGCAGGAGACGATCGGGAAGACCTTGAAGAGCTTGGAGTAGGCGCGCGAGAACTCCGCCTGCATCGAGAAGGGGGATTCGGTTTGCGCGGCGAGAATGCCGTCCGCCGTGAGCGCCCGCAGGCAGTCGCGGTAGAAGGCCTCGGTGAAGAGGCCTTCGCCGGGGCCGATGGGATCGGTCGAGTCGATCAGGATGACGTCGTAGGCGTTGGTCTGCTCGGCCATGAAGGCGACGGCGTCGCGAACGTGAATCGTGACCCGGGGATCGTCGAGGGTGCCCGCGATGGTGGGCAGCCATTTCTTGGATTGCTCGATGACCATGCCGTCGATCTCGCAGAGGTCGACCTGGGTGACCGTGGGATGGCGCAGGACCTCGCGGACCGTCCCGCCGTCCCCGCCGCCGACCACCAGCACGCGCTTGGGAGCGGGGTGGGCCGTCATCGGGACGTGGGCGATCATCTCGTGGTAAACGAACTCATCGCGCTCGGTCGTCATGACCAGCCCGTCGAGGGTCAGCATGCGGCCGAACTCGTACGTGTCGAGGACGGCGACATCCTGGAACTCGGACTTCCCTCGGAAAAGGGTCTCCTTCACCTGGAGGGTCAAGCCGGCCTTGCCGGTCGTTTCGGTAAACCAGAGATCCATGAATCCTCCTGCTAGCGGGCGAGCATCGCTTCGCGGCGGAGCACCGGCATGTAGCCGCGCTTCATCTCGGAGACCGAGTGGTAATTGGCTCCGAGGCCTTCGAGCAGGTAGCTGAAGGCGGCCTGGGGGTCGCCTTCTTCGCCGCAGGTGAAGAGATCCACCGCCGCGTAATTATGCTCCGGCCAGGTATGGATGGTGATGTGGGACTCGGAGATGATCACCGCCCCAGAGACGCCGTAGGGGTTGAAGTGGTGGAAGACGCTCTCGACGATGGTCATGTGGGCCTGACGCGCGGCCTCTAGCATGAGCTCCTCGATGCGCTTGTTGTCGTGAAGGACGTCGGAATCGCAGCCGTAGTACTCGGCGAGAATTTGCCGGCCCAGGTACATGGGCGACTTGGCCGCGGGGGATTGCGTGGTCAGGGTCTCGGAAAGCGTTGCCGTCATGGTGAGGAGCCTCCATCACGAGTGCGAAGGGGATGAAAGCAAAGCCGCCCATTGGCGGGCGGAATACGCAGTTTAGCACTCTAATAGGCATTCCGTCAAACTTTCAGGGGGATGGAGGAGGCTCAAACGCACGAGATTTCAGGCTTTGAGCGGAGTCAAAAGTGAGGAGGCCCCGAGCAAGCTCGGGGCCTCCTGAACGGCGTGACGACTGGGTTACGGCCGGTCGCCGTGACGTACGCGCTAGGACTGCCAGCGCTGGATCTGGCTTGCCACCGTCTGGAGGGCTTGCGCGACCTCTCCCTGTCGGTTGCGCAGCTTCGCGACGACCGCTTCGGGGGCCTTGGAGACGAAGGCCTCGTTGGAGAGCTGGTTGGCCAGCTTCTCGCGCTCGCCCAGAAGCTTGGCTTCTTCCTTGCGCAGGCGCTCGATTTCCTTGGCGATGTCGAGAAGGCCCGCCAGCGGCAAGAGCAGGGTCGCGTCACCTGCCACTCCCGAGGCGGCGAGCGGGATCTCCTGAGGCTCGGTGGTCACCTCGACCTCCTGGGTGCGCGTCAGGTGCGCGAGGTACGAGGCGCCCTTGCGGTAGACGTCAAGCGAGGCCGCCGTTGCCTGGATGACGAGGCGCTCCGCGCGCTTGGCGGGCTCGATGCCCAGCTCGGCGCGCATGTTGCGGACGGCGCGGATGGCGTCCATGATCTGGGCCATCTCGGCCTCGGCCGTTTCGTCGATCTTGCTTTCGTCCACCGTGGGCCACGCGGTGTGAAGGAGCGAGGCCTGCTGGGGCACGAGGTCGCGCTCGACCAGGGTCGCGTGAATCTCCTCGGTCACGAACGGCATGAACGGGTGCATCAGGCGCAACGTGGCGTAGAGCACCTCGCGCAGGACCGCCCGGACGGTCTCGTCGCCCTGCTGCATGCGGGACTTCGCAAGCTCGATGTACCAGTCCGCGAACTCGCCCCAGATGAAGTCGTAGAGGGCATCGGTCGCCTGCGACATCGTGAAGGAGTCGATGGCCTCGGTGACGGTCTGGATGGTGCGATGGAGGCGCGAGAGAATCCAGCGATCCGCCAGGGTCAGCTCGCCGGCCTGCACGCGATCGCCTTCAGGGAGGTTCATGAGGGCGAAGCGGCTGACGTTCCAGAGCTTGTTGGCGAAGTTGCGGCCGGCTTCGAGCTTCTCCTCGCTGAAGCGCACGTCCTGGCTGGAGGTGCCGGCGCCCGCGAACCAGAAGCGGCAGGCATCGGCGCCGTACTTCGCGATCATGTCGAGCGGGTCGACGCCCGTGCCCTTGGACTTGGACATGCGCTGGCCCTTGGCGTCCAGGATGGTCGCGTGGATGACGACGTGCTGGAAGGGGACCTCGTCGAGGAATTCCTTGGAGCTGAAGACCATGCGCGCCACCCAGAGGTAGAGGATGTCGCGGGCGGTCGAGAGCACGTTGGTAGGGTAGAAGTACTCGAACTCAGGGGTCTTCTCAGGCCAGCCCAGGGTGGCGAAGGGCCAGAGGGCGGACGAGAACCAGGTGTCGAGGACGTCGGGATCCTGCTCGGCGGGCTTGGAGCAGGTCGGGCAAGTGGTGATGTCCTCGATCGACGCGGTCTGGTGGCCGTCCTCGCAGGTCCAGACGGGGATCCGATGGCCCCACCAGAGCTGACGCGAGATGCACCAGTCCTTGATGTTGCGCAGCCAGTCGAGGTAGACGCCCTTCCAGCGGTCGGGGTGGAAGTCGATTTGACCGTCCTCGACGACCTGGATGGCGGGACCCGCCAGAGGCTCCATCTTGACGAACCACTGGTCGGAGAGGCGGGGCTCGACGACGGTGCCGCAGCGATCGCAATGCGAGACGTTGTTGGTGTAGTCCTCTTCCTTGACGAGGACGCCGTCCTGCTTGAGGTCGAGAACGGCGACCTTGCGGGCCTCGAAGCGGTCGAGACCGGCGAGGCGCTCGCCGGCGAGCTCGTTCATGACGCCTTCGGGCGTGAGCACGTCGAGGGCAGCGAGGCCGTGACGCTGACCGATCTCGTAGTCGGTCATGTCGTGGGCGGGGGTGATCTTGAGGGCGCCGGTGCCGAAGTCCTTTTCGACGGCGTCGTCGGCGATCACGGGCACCGTTCGGTCGGTGAGGGGCACGCGGACCTGCTTGCCGATGAAGGCCCGGTAGCGCTCGTCCTCGGGGTGCACGGCGATCGCCACGTCGCCCACGATGGTCTCGGGGCGAACCGTCGCGATGGTGATCGACCCCGAGCCGTCCGCCAAGGGGTACTGGACGTGGTAAAGGGTCGAGTCCGACTGCTTGTGGACGACTTCCAGGTCGGAAAGCGACGTCAAGCAGCGGGGGCACCAGTTGATGATCCGGTTGCCGCGATAGATGAGGCCCTTGTCGTAGAGGTGCACGAAGGCGATGCGGATGGCCTTGGTATAGCCCTCGTCCATGGTGAATCGCCAGCGATCCCAGTCCATGGTGGTGCCGAGCCGCTTGAACTGGTGGATGATGGTGTTGCCGTAATGCTCCTTCCACTCCCAGACCTTCTCAATGAAGGCGTCGCGGCCCAGGTCATGGCGGGTCTTGCCTTCCTCGGTGCGGAGCTTGCGCTCGACGACGTTCTGGGTGGCGATGCCCGCGTGGTCGGTGCCGGGCTGCCAGAGGACGCCGAAGCCCTGCATCCGCTTGGAGCGGGCGAGGACGTCTTGGATGGTGCCGTTGGTGGCATGGCCGAGGTGGAGGTTGCCCGTGACGTTCGGCGGAGGCAGGACCATCGAGAACGGCTTCTTCGCGGGGTCGGCGTCCATGGCGTAGACCTTGAGATCCTGCCAGCGGTCGATCCAGGTATCCTCGACCCGTTGCGGCTCGTAGGCCGTGGCCATTGAAAGCGGCGTCTTCTCCGTCGTGGGCTTCGTCTCCATGGGGTCCTCTCTCGGTGATGGGGGTTCAAGAGCGCCTTGGCGCGCCTCAATTCTACCACGTCATAGCGAGGCAGCTTCACCCTCTCGTCACTCCCGCGAAGGTGGGAGTCCAGTGGATTCGCGCCTTCGCGGGAGTGATGCCGAGCTGGCGCGCTGTGCTATGATGCTCGGCATGCGTATCGAAGCTTACTGTGACGGAGCCTGCTCCGGAAACCCCGGTCCCGGCGCCGCGGCCGCCCTTCTCCTGGCCTACGAGGGCTCGACCCTCCTCAAGGAGCGCGAGCTCGTCTCGCCCGTGGACCCCAACACCACCAACCAGCGCCAAGAGCTGCTCGCCGCCATCATGGCCCTGGAAGCGCTCTCCAAGCCCGGCGTCGAGATCAAGATGTACTGCGACTCGAAGTACGTGATCGACGGCATCACGAGCTGGGTCAAGGGCTGGAAGCGAAACGGCTGGGTGAACTCCAAGAAGGAGCCCGTGGCGAACCGCGAACTCTGGGAGCGCCTGGATCAGGCGGTCCAGCGTCATCGGGTGACCTGGCAATGGGTCAAGGGCCATGCCGGCAACGTCTACAACGATCGGGTCGACCAACTGGCGGTCAAGGCCGTTCAGGCCTTCCGTCAGAACTAGCGCGCTGGATTCCCGCGACAGCGGGAGTTCAGCCTATGCTTCGGGGCACGGCGGCCATGTGAGAATTCTCACATGGCCGCCGTGCCCCGAAGCACATGGGGGGAGGCTAGCTTGCCTCATGCTTGAGGAGGACATTCCCCCTGCTCGAGACCCCGTGAGGCCTGACCATGACCGTGAACTGCGCGAAATGCGGCTCCCCGATGATCTTGCGATCCCACCTCACGTTCGCCGCCGGCCCCGGAAAGCTGATCTTTGCCTGTACGCTCGTCTCCAACCACGTGAGCATCTTCGAGGAAACGACCTCCCAAACCGCCGCTCCTTCCGAGCGCGAGGCCTAGTCTTTCTCCAGGCGGCGGTAGAGCCAGTACGAATAACCCACCGAGAGGATCGTGAGGCTGAGTCCCGCGCCGATCACGATCCCCGCGGCCAGGTTGCCGGGAAGCCACGTGCAAAGGATGACGAGTAGCCCGAGCGCGACCATCAGCTTGCCGGCGAAGCGATGTGTCCGGACCCAGACCTCGTCGCTGGACAGGGTCCAGGGCGTGCGAATCCCCACGAAGAAATTCGACCGTACCTTGGGCAAGTAATTGCCGAGGATGACGAAGAGCAAGCCGATGGCCACCAGGAGGCGGCTGGCCGACAGGACCTGTTCGGCGGAGGCCGCCGCCGAGAGCGCCAGGTACGTGATGAAGAGCATCAAGGCGGTCATGCTGGTCTTGAGAATCGGGTAGAGATTGGCGAAGGCCGCCCAGTTGCGGGAGCGCGGGTCGATGTAGGGGCTCAAGGTCATCACGATGTAGACGAAGGTGGCGGCCAAAGGCCCGACGAGGGCCCCCCAGACCTTGGGCATCCAGCCGTCCGGCTGCCCGTCGGCACCCCAGTGCGTGGGCATGGGATCCGGCAGAAGCGGCCAGTACCAGATGGCCAGGCCCCAAGCAGCCAGGATCAAGACCAGGGACAGCAGCTCAGTTTTGAGCGTCAGGCGCATCGGGCTCTCCTTTCCAGAGACTCAGGACCGAGGTCACCAACTCCTCGAAGACCGTCATGTCGAGGTGGTAAGTGATGGTGGTCCCGTCCCGGACGCCGAAGATCAAGCCGGCGTCCTTGAGTTGGCTGAGATGATGGGAAACCGTGCTCTTGGTCAGCGCGAAGCGTTCCGCGAGCTCGCCGGCGGTATGCGGACGCTGCCGCAGCAGCGTCAGGATCTCGCGGCGACTCGGGTCGGCGATCGCCTTGAAGACCTCGTTCAGCGCCATCGTTTCCTCCCTTTCCATGCGGCTCGCGTCAAGCCTTGTGGCTTAGCGCAGGGGCTGCCCCACGACGTCGAAGGCCTTGAAGCGATAAAGCAAGCCGACGATGACGGCCAGGACCGCCAGGCCGATCATGCCGAGCGGCCCGCCCAGGAGCGAGTGGTATCCGGATGCGAACATGTAGCCGTAAGCCGCACCCTGGTTGAGGAAGCCGTGCGCCAGGCAAGGCACGAAGATGCTTCCTGAGGCGTAGGTGAGCCACGCGTAGACGGCTCCCATGAGGACCGAGAAGATCGTCATCCCCAGGATGCCCAGAAGGGGATGGCCCGGGTAGTTGTAGCCCATGGCGATGAGCGGCGCGTGCCAAAGGCCCCAGATCACGCCGTGTACGGCGATCGCGCGAATCGCTCCCAGGCCCATGAGCTTGGGCAGCAAGTAGCCGCGCCAGCCGTACTCTTCGCCCCAGTAGGCGGGAAGGCCGAGAACGGCTCCCAGGATCACGACCTGGAGGGCCATGAGGGCAGCGAAGGTGCCCGTGCTGAACGGTGCGGCCTGGCCGGTCTGCTCGACGAGCATGGTGATCATCTGCTGGAACTTGCTCAACCCCGTGTCCAGCGTGAGCCAGGGCGTGAGGGCAGAGAACCCGAAGCTCAACGCCAAGAAAGCTATCGTCACGCCAAAGCCAATCAGGTAGTACCGTTTCTTGCCGAGTGCGAGGCCGCTCTGCTTGAAGCCTTCCTTGCGGACGACCCGGAAGGCCACGGCGATCAGCGCCGGGATCATCATTTGGGCGCCGACCAGGAGCTGGAAGGCCCGCGGGTTGGAAAGCCCGCCTTTGAGGTAGACGAGCAAGTCGAGGGCGTAGGTGAGGGCGAAGACGACAGCCAGGTAGGCAATGACCGCCTTGCGATCGTCGGGGGCGAGGGTCATGCGGGACTCCTTAATTCGAAATCTATCTAATTAGATGGTAATCGAATCTATGGCCCGAGACAAGCCCGAGGGCCAGGATTTCACCTGGCCCTCGGGCTGGAGTGGCGTCGCGCGTGATTTGGCGCTTAGCGCTTGGCGGCCATCGCGACTGCGCGGGCCGCGTTGACCCGGCCGTGGCCGTAGTTCTCGTCGTAGCCCTTGGCGCCGCGGTCGTCGGAGGACGTCTCGAGGATCTGCTTGACCTGCGCCGGGGTGAGCGAGGGGTTCACGGACTTGACCAGGGCCGCCACGCCGGCGGCGTTCGGGCAAGCCATGCTGGTGCCGTCCATGTACTGGTAAGGCTCGGAGATCAGCCCGTTGAAGACGCTGGGCATGGTCGAAAGCACGCGCCAGCCGGGAGCGGAGACCGAGACGTACTTGCCCTTGTTCGAGAAGAAGGTGACCTTGTCGTCCTCGTCGGTCGCCCCGACGCCGATCACGCCCGGGAGGTTGGCCAGGGTGTTGACCGGGCTGCCTTCCATGCGCTCGTTGCCGGCGGCCACCAGCACGGTGACGCCCTTCTTCAGCGCGTAGTCCACGGCCAAGGCCAGGGATTGGCTTTCGTAGGGGAAGCCAAGGCTCATGTTGATGATGCTCGCGCCATGTTCGGTGGCGTAGACGATGCCTTCGGCCACGGCGCTCGCGATGATGGCCGTCTGATCCTCCCCGCGGTCGTTGGGCTTGGGGCGCAGCGCGTCGCGAAGGCTCGGGAAGATCTTGATCGGCATGATCGTGCAGTTGGGGGCGACGCCGACGATGCCGCGGTTGTTGCCTTCGACCGCTCCGATGATGCCCGCCACGTGGGTGCCATGACCGAAGGAGCTGAACTTCCCGCCCAGGCGGCTCAAGCTGGTTGGCGCGGCATGTTCGGTGCCCTTGCGGCTGTTGTAGGCATCATAGCCGTTCGAGGTGAGGTTGGCCTTGAGGTCCTTGTGCGAGTCGTCCACGCCCGAGTCGATCACGGCCACCACGATCTTGCGATCGCCGCGAGTGGTCTTCCAGGCTTCGGGCACGCTCATGGCGTCGAGGCTGTACTGGAACTTGCGCAGGGGGTCGTTCGAGCCCTCGATGGCCGTCCCGGCAGGCAGCGGGTTTGCCTGGCCGTTCGATAGCGAGACGGCCAGGTTGGGCTCGGCGAAGGTCACGCGCGAATCCTTGGAGAGCTCCTTGAGCTTGCGATCCAGCCAGCCGGCGCCGGCCGAGGAGGTCCGCAGCTCGGCGAGCCCCAGCGCGGAGATCTTGCGGGAGACCGTGAGGCCGTGTTCGCGGGCGATCGCCTCGACGTCTCCGTTGCGCTTCACCTTGACGATCACGGCGTCCCCCTCGACATGACCGGCCTTGCGGGCCGCGGACATGGAGGTGGCGCCTTCGCCGCTCACGCCCGGCATGAGCGCCGGAGCGACGCCGCAGCCCGCGAGGGAGCCGGCGAGCAGCAGGGAGAGGGTGAGGTGGAATGCGTTCATCGTGGCCTCCGCTACTGGATGGGAGCGCCCGAGCGGGCGTCGATCGTCACGGAGGCGGCACCCTCCCGCTTGAACTCGCGAACCACGTAGACCGGGCCCGAGGTCGCCGCGCCCAGCAAGAGCACGTAGCCTTCGCTGGAGAGCTTGCCGGCTCCGAGGGCCGCGGCCATGGCACGCGCTCCGCTCACCAGCTCGCGGCTATCCAGGGGAATGCCCGCTTTGGCCTTGGCGAAACTCACGGCGTTACCCGTCACCGTCACGCTAAGGCCGTTGCGGCCCGATGCGAACGCGTAGACGTAGGTCGTGCCACCCGCCTTGCCGCCGGTCGCATCCACGTTGGTGGCCTGGGCTGCCGTCAAGACGGCCTTCGAGCTCCAGCGCTCGGCTTCGCTCGTGGCGATCGCCAGGTAACGATCGAAGTCGCCCTGCCGCTCGTCCGCAGACAGCACCCGATCCTTGGGAAGCTTGGGGGAGAACAAGCCCGATGCCTGCGCGCCCCCATCGGGAGATTGCGCGCCAGGAGTCGCGAGCGTCCCTGCGAGGCCGCATCCCGTCAGGGAAAGGGCCATCAGCGCCCCGATTCCCCCGGCCCAAAACCGCTTCATATCTATAACCGTCCTTTTAAACAGAATTTGTCTCGTCTTAAAGGTTATGTCCGGTCAAGGCGGGGAGAACTTGCGCGAAAAAGTGCGTGTCGCGCTCAGGCGGTGGCGGGAAGGGGACTTCCCCAGAGGGGGTGCGGACGGAAGGTCGCGACCCATCCCGGCAGCTCGCCTGCTGGCATCGGCTTGGCGATGCCGTAGCCCTGCGCCACGTCGCAGCCCATGCGCATCAGCATCGCGCAGTGCTCGGGGGTCTCGGCCCCTTCGGCGATGACCGTGCGCTTGAAGGCCTCGGCCAGCCCGATCACCGCCTCGACGATGGCCTGCGCTCCGGGATCCGCGAGCATGTCCCCCACGAATGATTTGTCGATCTTGAGCTGATCCGCGGGGAGCCGTTTGAGGTAGGTCAAGGTGGAGTAGCCGGTGCCGAAGTCGTCGAGGGCCACCGGAACGCCGAGTTCGCGGCAGTCCTGGATGATCTCGCCAATGCGCTTCATGTCGTCGAGGGCGGTCGATTCGAGCACCTCGAGCTGCAAGATTCCCCGGGGCAGTTCCGGATAGGCGGCAAGCCGCTGGGCGAGCCGCTCGCAGAAGTCCGGGGTTTGCAGCTGGCGCGGGGCCACGTTGACGCTCACGGGCACGTGAAGGCCGTGCCGGTGCCATTCGGCCATCTGGCGCAGGGCCTCTTCGAGGACCCATTCGCCGACACTGACGATCAAGTCGGAATCTTCGATATGCGGAAGGAAGGCTCCCGGCCCCAAGAGGCCGCGCTCGGGGTGGTTCCAGCGGACCAGGGCTTCCGCCCCGAGCACCTGGCCGCGGCGCATGTCGACCTTGGGCTGGTAGAAGAGCACCAACTCCTGGCGCTCCAGCGCTCCTTCGATCTGGACCCGGACGTCGCGGTGTACCTGGACCCGGCGCCCGTGCTCGGGGTCGAAGAGGTGAATCCGGTTCCGTCCCAGCTCCTTGGCGTGGTACATCGCCTGGTCCGCGTGGCGCAGGAGCGTTTCCGCGTCCTCTCCGTCGGTCGGGTAAAGCGTGAAACCGATGCTCGCGGTCAGCGTCACCGTCTCCCCGCCGACCTCCACGGGCTCCGCGATCAGGTCCAGGATCCGCTGGAACTCGCGCTCTCCGTCCTGGACCGACGCGATGCCGCCGATCAGGAGGACGAACTCGTCTCCGCCCGGCCGGGCCACGGTATCCTCGGCCTTGAGGCTCCGTTCGATCCGGCGTCCGAGGGCCTTCAGGACACGGTTGCCGGCCCGCTGCCCCATCTTGTCGTTGAGGGCCTTGAAGCCGTCGAGGTCGAGGCAAGCGATCCCGAGCATCTGCGTGGGACTGGCGCTCGCGATGGCGCGTTCGAGGCGATCGCCCAGCAGCAAGCGGTTGGGCAGGCCGGTGAGCTTGTCGTAGTGGACGGCCGTCTCGAGGGCTTGCTGATGCTGCTTGGACTCCGTGATGTCGGAGGTCACCCCCACGTAATGGCTGATCTCTCCCGAACTGGAGCGGACAGCCGTGATGGTGAGCAGCTCCGCGTAAGTCTCCCCGCTCTTGCGGCGGTTCCAGATCTCGCCTTTCCAGTGTCCTTCCTCGCGGATCCGCTGCCACATCCGGGCGTAGAACGCGGGCGACTGCTGCCCCGAGCTGAGGAGGCGCGGGGTCTGGCCGATCAGCTCGTCGCGCGTGTAACCGGTCTGCGCGCAGAACGTGTCGTTCACGTCGAGAATCCGTTCCCACGCGTCGGTGATCACGATGCCGTCGTGAGTATGGTCGAAGACGCTGTCCGCCAAGCGTTGCAACTCTTCTGCCTTGCGTTTCTCGGTGACGTCACGAAGCGTGCCGACGCTGCCGATGCGCTCGGGCTGCCCCTCCCCCGAGAGCGTGATCGTATGGATGGAGGCCTCGAGGATGCGCGACTCCCCGTCACGGTGAAGGAAGCGGACCTCGGTTTGAAGGGCGTCGAGCCTTCCGTCGAGGAGGCTCTTGCGGACCTGCGTCGCGCGCTCGAGATCCTCGGGATGCACGAAGTCCAGGTAGGTACGCCCCAGGCTCTCGGTGAGGGTATAGCCGGTGACGCGCTCCCAGGCGGGGTTGAGGAAGGTCCAACGTCCTTGCTCGTCGGTTTGATAGATGATGTCTTGGACCTGGTTGACGACGTTACGATAAAGCGCCTCGGACTCGAGCACTCGGGCTTCGGCAAGGCGCTGTTCGGTGATGTCGTGGACGATGGAGTAGAGGAGTCGCCGATCGTAGCTTTCGAATGGGCCGGAGAGGACTTCCACTTGTCGGATTCGTCCATCGGCGAGCCGGTGGGGGAAGTAGAAGTGGTCGCGGGCCTGGTCGTTCGCCAGCTTCATCTCCTGCTCGATTTCCGCAGGCGTGAGCATGTTGATGTCCGTGATCGCGAGCTCGCGGATGCGCGCGGCATCGTAGCCGTAGAAAGCGCAAGCGGCGTCGTTGGCGTCCACGATCCGGCCGCTTTCGGGATCGATCAAGAGCATGACCGCCCGACTATCGCTGAAGAAGCCCCGGTAACGCGCTTCACTCAGGCGCAGGCTCTCCTCGACGCGTCGGCGATCGCGGATGTCACGGGCGATCCCTAGGACGCCCATCAAGGAGCCGTCGTCGCGGCGCACGGCGATCTTGATGATGTCCGCCAGGATCTCCCGGCCTTCGCCACCCACGATGCGGGTCTCGTACGAGCGCGGGGCGTCTGACGCGGCGGTCTCCCGGTCCTGATCCAGCAGCTCACGGGTCGTGCTTTCGCTGAAGAAATCCTCGAGCGAGCGGCCAACGAGCTCGTTTTCGGAGTGGCCCATGAAGCTGCAATAAGAGGGGTTCGCCGCCAGGTAGCGTCCATGGAGGTCGCGCATCCAAACGAATTCGGGCATCGAGAGGTAAAGCGTCCGGAAGAAGGTCAACTCCGGCTCAAGGTCGGATCCGTCAGATAAGGGAAGCGTTGGCATGGTCTTGGTCCTCAGGTAAGAACGAGTACGCTTATCTCGCGTCAAGGCAAGTCTACGGCTTGCCTTGACGGGCGGATACCAGAGAAACTACGGATCGATTGGCGCAAGTGCCCATGCCTTGAGGCTCTCGCGCCTGCTCGACTCAGAGAGTCTTCACGAAAACCTGATGAAATCCTGTTGTTATTCTGAGACGCCACGGGTATTTAGAGGTCATAAAGCGAGCAAGGGTTAGCGACCAGGAGGATGAATGCTCAGATATCGCTGGCTAGGCGTGGCGTTGAGCGTGGGCTTGTTGACCGGATGTCCGGCGGGCCTCGGCCTCAACCCACAGACCATGGATCAGATCAATTCGTTTCTGGGGGAGTACGGCCTCAGCCTCAAGACGGTGGATGCCACGACCGGTGAGCCGCGGACCTTCACGGCGAGCGAGGTTTCGCAGGTCGTGGGAGAGGACGGCAAGCCAATCGATTACAAGTTCGAGGACGGCCGACTCGTCTTCCGCCCCACCAAGGAAGGCGCCCAGCGGATCACCGTCATCTTCAAGGACGAGACGCGCCAGCAGTTCATGATCGAGGGTAAGAAGGCCGACGGCCGGATGACCGGAGACGTCGCGTTCATCCCGGATGGCAGTGGGCAGGGCTTCAAGTCCGAGGTCGCAATTGGAGGGGCGATTGACGTCGAGGCCCGCCATGGAGCCTTCCTCCAGCAGATGGCGGGCAAGCGCGTCACGCTGACCTTCGCGGGAACGAACCTCGAGGGCTTGACCCCGCAAACCATCAAGGGCGTCTATATCGATCGCATGAAGCTTCAGCCCTTCACTTATGCGGTCGTCGACGGGGCACTATCAGTTGACCCCAACCATTTCTTCATGGTGCGCGAGTATCAGGCCCGCCACGGCGCGTTCCCTTTGATCCGGGTCGCCTACGCCCAGGAGGGCAAGCTGGTGGTGATGCTCGCTTCCATGGCATCCTTGCCGGAGCTTCCCGCGTTCACGCCGTCGCGCCCGGGCGAGCCGCCGCCGCCGCCGCCCGGACCCGAGTCCTTCAAGGCAGGCCAGAAGCTCGATCTCGAGATCAAGCTGCGCGAGAGCCTCGAGAAGACGCTTCTGGAGTACGAAACCGAAAAGGATCTGAAGTCGAGCGTGCCGAAGCCCGGTGAGGCGCCGCCGCCGCCGAACGTCGCCGAACAGGACGCCATCCGGGACCGCATCCGCAGCTTCGGGGTGACCTTCAAGGTGCCCGCGCTCGCCGGAGTGCCACTTGGAAACGTCAAGGCCATGTTCGTGGGCAAGATGGAGCGCCCCGTGGCGCCCATGGAGCCCAATCAGCCGCCACGTCCGATCGATCTCTTGGCCATCGGCGCCGGGGGCGAGGTCTCCCTCGATTCGATGATGGTGGGCCATGCGTTCCAGTTTTGGTACGGCCCGTTGAACAAGAGCGGCAGCGACTTCCCCGTGATCCGGATCGTCTACGTCAAGGACAACGCGCGGCGAGTCGCGGCGTTCCGCCTCAAGTCGGGACCGGCTTGGTTCACGTCACCCGGTGCCGTGGGCTGGACCGCCCCGGCCAAACCCGGAGACGCCGACGCCCGCTGGATGCCGCCGCCTCCTCCCTTCGGCAGCTTCGGCCAGAATCAGGTGGTCGAGACCGCGGACCTCGATACGGCCGACTATCCGATGCCCAAGACGCTCGACGAGTTCCGCCAGGAGTTGCTTGGCAAGAGCGCCGTCAATCCGGACGACGACCTGAACTAAGCTCCGACCTCCTGAACCCTCCCCCGACGGACCCGGCTCGCTCGGGTCCGTCGCCTTTTGCGAAATCTGAACTTGGAGTCGATTTGGTTGACAGGTTTAAGTTCTTCGCCTATCCTCGACTTCAACCTCGATTGAGGTTTAAGTTTAGGAGGATCCCATGGCCCGCGAGCGGAAACGTTACACGATTCAGGAGGTCGTCGACCTGCTACAAGGGGAGTTTCCCTTGACGGCCTCGAATCTGCGCTACTGGGAGAAGCAGGGGTTGCTTCAGCCGGGGCGCACCGAGGGAGGGCACCGCCTCTTCGACGACGAGGACTTGGCACGCATTCGCCTCATCAAGCGCCTGCAAAGCAAGCGGGCGTTCAGCCTGGAGACGGTGCGGCGCTACCTCCAATCCGGGCTCTCCGTCGACGAGATTGCCCGCCACATCGAGCAAAGCGAGTGGCTCTACCGTCCCCTGGGCTACGAGCAAGGCTTCGTGCCCATGGACGCGAAAGCCCTGCTCGAAAGCTCCGGCCTGACGGCCAAGGAGTTGAAGGCACTCGAGGCGCACGGCATGGTCCTGCCGTTCAACGAAGAGGATTCGGTCGCGCTTTACGACGAGGACGCCGTGGCCATGGCGTCGCTCGTGCGCAAGTTCATGCGCGTCGGGATGGCGCCCGAGGACTTCGCCCCGCTCAAGGATCAAGCGGCCCAGCTGGCCCGAAAGCATCTCGAGATCTTCGTCAGCAGCTTCTTCGGGGAAGGCGTGGATCCCGCTGCCCGGGCGCTCCTACCCGAAGCCGAGGACTTCGTCCGGCTGCTCTACCATCAGCAACTGCTTCGGGTCGCCCAGCAGCTCGCCAAGGAGGGCTTCTTTTCGCGCTTCCAGGACGAGACTCCTAGTTCACCCACCCAAGCACGCGAGGACTCGAAATGACCCGCAAGTACCTGCTCGCCCTCCTCGGACTGGGCGTCTTCGCGCCGGCCGCCATGGCCAGCCCGCCCACGCTCGCCGGGGTGACGGAACGGGCGATCGCCAACTCTCCCGCCGTTCGCTCCGCCAAGGCCTCGGCTGATGCCGACGCGGCGCAGATTCGCGAAGCCCGCGCTGCCTTCCTGCCGCAGCTCTCGATCAGCGCCAACGCCCTCCAGCTCGAAGGGTCGCCGGTTGCGGTCTTCGGCGTCCCCAGCTCCGGCCCCCAGTCGGGCTTCGGAGGCGTCGCCGGCATGACCTTCGCCAAGGCCGGCGAACCCATGGTCCTGGGGTCGGTCACCCTCACCCAACCGATCTTCGCGGGCTTCCGCAACTTCAACACCTACCAGGCCGCCGTCCTTCAGGCCGAGGCCACCTCGCTCGACCTGGAGCGCGCTCGCCGCAAGGCCGCCTTCGAGGCCCTCGAGGCCCTCGGAGCCTGGCAGCAGAGGCGCGCCTCGGTGCAAGCGCTCGATGCCATGGTCAAGAAGGCCCAGACGCGCCTCAACTGGGTCGAGGCCCGATTGAGCGCGGGCGCCAGCGGCAAGCTCGACCAGCTTCAAGCCAAGGTGCAACTTGCCCGCATGCAGTCCCAGCTCGACGATGCGCGTCGGGACGCCGAGCGGGCCTATGATCGCCTCGTCGAGCGCCTCGGAGGCGAGGTCAACGGCCTCGAGACCATGCCCCTGACCTGGTCTTTCCCCACGTTGACCCAGGAATCGGCGATCGCCATGGCCATGCAGGAGCGCCTGGACCTAAAGGCCCAGGACTTGCTCGAATCGGCCGCCGAACGCCAAGCCGGAGCCACGCATGCCGGCTACCTGCCCACAGTGAACGCCTTCGGCACGACCAGCCAGCTCGGCGACAACTCCACGAACCGCGGGGCCATCCTGGGCCTCCAGGCCACGTGGATTCCCTTCGACGGCCTGCGTACCCAGGCGGGCATTGACAAGGCCAACGCCATGAGCGAGAAGCGCCGCGCCGACCGAGAAGCCGTGACGCGAACCGTCATCTCGGAGGTCAAGCAAGCCTATGCCGATTGGCAGGCTGCGACCAGCCTCCAGCGCTTGCGGCAGCAAGAACTGGCCCTGAGCGAGGAAGCTCGCCGTCAGGCCGAGACCATTCGCGCCGAAGGCGCCCTCACCTTGACCGAGTTCACCGATGCCGAGATGGACCGCCTGCAGGCGCGCTACGATCTCGACGCCTCGCGTCTCGCCCTTCGCCAATGCGAGCTCAAGCTCGCCATGGCCCTCGGTTTATCCCCCGAACGCTTGATCCGTCAGGAGAACTAGACCAGTGAATGCGAAGAAGATTGGCCTCATAGCCGCTGCCGTGATCGTCGTCGCCGGGGGCACGGCCTACGGCCTCCGCCGGGATCCCGTCGTGACCGTTTCCGCCGTGGAGATGGGCGACGTGGTCGAGGCGATTTACTCGACCGGCGTCGTTGCCTCGGAGCGTTCGGCCACCCTGCGCTCCACCGTGGCTGGCACCGTCCGTACGCTTCCCCTCAAGGCCGGGGATACCGTCAACGCTGGCCAGATCCTGATTGCCCTCGATGCCCAGACCCAGAAGCTCTCGATTTCCGAGGCCGAAGCCAACGCCAAGCAGGCCCGTGCGTCGGTCGCCCAAGCCAAGAGCAACCTCGAGCAGCTTCGCCGCGGCGCCCGCAGCGAAGAGATCGACCAGGCCCGCGCCTCCTTGGCTCAGGCCAAGGCCGACTTGACGTCCTCCGAGCTGGAGCTGGCGCGTAACGAGCGGCTGCTGAGATCCGCCGCCGCCACCCAGGCGCAGGTCGAAACCTTGCAGCAGCGGGTCGCCGCCGACCGGGCGCGCGTGGACGTGGCCCAGGCGCAGCTCGCGGTTTTGGAGCGCGGCACGCGCCGGGAGCAAATCGAATCGGCCGAGGCCCAGTTGGCCCTCGCCGAGGCGCAACTGGCGCAGCGCGAGGTGCAGCTCTCGCGTAGCCGCCAGGGGCTCAGCGATTTCGACCTGGCCGCGCCCTTCGCGGGCCTGGTCTCCAGCTACCTGGTCCAGGAAGGCGACTCGGTCACTCCGGGAACCGCCCTCGCCACCGTGGTCGACCCCTCGGCCTTCATCATCAAGACGGCCATCGACGAGGTCGACATCCTCAAGATCAAGCCGGGCCAGGAAGCCCTCGTCGCCCTCGACGCCAAGCCGGATGCGACGCTTCCCGGCAAGGTCGAGCGCGTGATTCCCAAGACCGATCCCGTCGCCAAGACCGCGGACGTGATCGTCCGACTGGAGTCGCTGCCGTCGGGCCTCCTCGAGGGCATGACCGCCACCGTCAACCTCGTGACCGATCGCCGCCGGTCCCTGACCGTGCCGGCCGCGAGCATGGTGCGTGACGGCGAGTCCAGCTTCCTCTGGCGGATTGACGCCGACAAGACCCTTTCGCGCGTCGAGTTCGAGCCGGGCATCCAGGACGGAAACCGGGTCGAGATGAAGGGCGCCTCGGTCGAGACCGGCGCGCTGGTCGTGAAGGCTCCCGCCAAGAACTTGCGTGAAGGCCGCCGCGTCCGCTACGAGGTATCCGGAGCCGAGGCGGCGAGCGCCGGAGCCCAGGCGCGGTAAGCCATGCCGACGCGTTTTCACTTCTTCATCGCCCTGAGGCACCTCCTCAGCCGTCGGCGCCAGACGTTCCTGACGGTCCTGGGGGTCGCCGTGGGAGCGATGATCCTCATCACGACGCTGTCGATGACCGAGGGGTTGATCACGGACATCGAGGACACGATCATCGAGGCCTCGCCGCACCTGGTGGTCAAGGCGGAGCCGCTTGCGCCGGCGCGAGAGCGTCTGGTGGAAGGGGATGTCGTCGCCCTCAAGCGCCAGGGGCGCCGCGCGGTGGTCGACAACCTAAAGAACGGCGCGCAGATTGACCAGCGGGTCGCCGAGATCGATGGTGTGCTCGCCACCTCTCCGTTCGTGGAGGTTCGTGGCATCCTGCGCTACGGCACCCGCTTCAGGCCAGTGGTCGCCAACGGCATCGACCCGGCGCGCGAGGTCAAGGTTTCGACCCTTTCCGAGAAGATGATCGAGGGGCGCTGGGACGCGCTCGATCAGATGCCCGACGGCATCCTGGTCGGCCGCTTGCTGGCCAAGAACCTCGGCGTCAAGACCGGGGACCGCGTTCGCCTCGTCGATCCCGACGGCCGGCTCTGGAACCTCCGGGTGGCGGGCGTCTTCCGCGCGGGCATCAAGAACATCGACGAGGCGAGCGTCTACATGCCCATGCGTCAGGCACAGACCGTTCGCCGCTTCGGCAAGGAAACCATCAGCGGGATCAACGCGCGAACCGCCGAACCCCGTCAGGTGGCGCCCGTCGCCGAAAGCCTGAGGGCCGCCTTGGGCCAGCGCGTGGACACCTGGGAAGAGACCAACAAGACCGTGCTTGCGAGTTTCCGCCGCAACAACCAGACCACCTTGATCCTGGTCATCTTCACCTTCGTGGTTTCGGGCTTCGGCATCTCGAACGTCCTCAACACGGTCGTCCTCGAGAAGGTCCGCGACATCGCCGTCCTGAAGTCCCTGGGCGTCACCCGCAAGGGCATCAGCACGATCTTCGCGCTCGAAGGCCTGATGATCGGCCTCATGGGCGCCGCGCTCGGAGGGTTCCTCGGCTGGGGGCTGAGCACCCTGGTCGGCATGGCTCCGATGAGCTACGGCGATGCCGCCTTCATTCAGTCGGGCCGAATCGCCATGGCGCAGGCGCCGTGGTTCTACTGGTTGACCTTGGGCTTCTCGATCGCGATCGCCACCTATGCGAGCCGCGGCCCGAGCCGAAAGGCGGCGGAGTTGACTCCGGTCGCCATCTTCCGGGGGTACTAGATGCGTATCGGATACCTGTTTACCATCGCCTTCCGGCATCTCCTCGGTCAGCGGCGCCAGACCACCCTCACGGTGGCCGGCGTGGCCGTCGGAGTCGCGGTGCTTCTGGTCATCTCGAGCCTCATGAACGGCCTCCTGGTCAGCTTCACCGAGACCATCGTCGATGCCTCCCCGCATTTGACCATGACCAGCGAGAAGACCCAGAAGGAAAGTCAGACAAACCTGGTCGAGAAGGCCTGGCCTCAGGCCCTGATCGCCCTCACCGACCGGGGCGAGCCTACCGAGCAGGGCTACATGCGCGCCTACTCGGAGCGCGAGCGCCAGGCGCGGGACCTTCCCGGCATCGACGTCATCTCGCCCTACGTCACCAGCCAGGTGATCGCGGCGGGTGGCGCCGAGACCAAGCCCTTGCTGCTGAGCGGGATCATTCCCGATCGCGAGGAGCAGATCGTCAAGCTGACGCGCCGGATCAAGGACGGCAGCTTCGAGGCCTTCCGCGCCAACTCGCTGAGCATCCTCCTGGGGTCGGCGGCGGCAAAGGACCTCGACGTGACGACGGGCGATCGCCTTCGCCTGATCAGCCCTAGCGGCCGCGTCATCTCCACTCGGGTCGTCGGCATCTACACCACGGGCGTCAAGGTGCTCGACGAGAAGGGCTACGTGCACCTGCGTCAGGCGCAGATCCTCGAGGAACTCGACTCCGGCTCGATCTCGGGCCTCAACTTCACGGTCAAGGATCTCGACAACGTGGATGAGCTGTCAGCGGCGCTGTCCGGTCGGACTGGCCTCAAGGTCTCGACCTGGCGCGAAACCAACGCGAACATCATTTCGCTCTTCAAGACCATCGGAACCATCGCCAGGCTGCTGGTGGTCTTCACGATCGTCGTCGCCGGCTTCGGCGTCGCGAACGTCCTGATCACCGTCGTGCTCGGCAAGAGCCGTGACATCAGCTTGTTGCGCACCATCGGCTTCACTCGGGCCCGCATTCTCACGCTCTTCCTCGTCGAGGGCGGCTTGCTGGGCTTGGCCGGAGCTCTCGGCGGAGCCTTGTTGGGCTTCGTCGTCACGACCCTCTTGTCCTTCGTGCCGGTTGCGGGCGAAAGCGATTACTCGGTACGCAAGACTCTGTACATGGACCAGAACCCGGATACCTATTGGATGACGGCGATCTTCGCGCTCGTCATCTGCCTGATTGCCAGCGTAGGCCCCGCGCGTCGCGCGAGCCGCCTACGTCCCATCGATGTGCTGAGAGGTGAGACATGAGCCTGATTTCCGTCCGCCAGATGAGCAAGGACTTGCTCCTTCCCGGAGCTCCTCCGGCACCCATCCTCAAGGACCTGACCTTCGAGATCGACGCCGGGGAGTTCGTGGCCATCACCGGGCCCAGCGGCTCGGGCAAGTCCACACTGCTGTACCTGCTGGGAGGCCTGGACCACCCGACGCGCGGAGAGCTCTTGTTCGACGGCGAGGATCTCTCCAAGATGTCCGACGACGAGCTGACGCGCAAGCGCAACCGTCAGATTGGCTTCGTCTACCAGTTCCACTACCTCCTGCCGGAGTTCTCATCCCTTGAGAACGTCATGATGCCCCTCCTGGCCTCGGAGACCATGAGCCACAAAGAAGCCGCCGCACGCGCCAAGGAGGTGCTCGAGGCGGTGGGGCTCGGGGATCGGCTGGGACACCTGCCCAAGCAGCTCTCGGGCGGTCAGCAGCAGCGCGTCAGCATTGCTCGCGCGCTTGCCAACCAGCCCCGGGTGCTCTTTGGCGACGAGCCGACGGGTAACCTGGATACCGCAAACACCCAGTCGGTTTACGAGTTGTTCCGGGATCTCAACCGCCGGCTGGGGCAGACCATCGTCATCGTCACGCACGATGATGAGATCGCGTCGAAGGCGGACCGCCAGATCCAGGTGGTGGACGGCGTGATCGCCTTCGACAAGCGACGTGACGAGGTGGCTTCCCGTTAGCGGGAGGCCTTCTCCATCCACTCGACCATCCGCTTTGATAGGATGTCGAGCGGCAGCGCGCCCTGGCTCAGGATCTGGTGGTGGAACTCGCGAAGGTCGAATTTCTTGCCGAGTTTCGCCTGGGCCCGCGCGCGCAGGTCCTTGAGGGAGAGCTCGCCGACCTTGTACGAGAGGGCCTGGCCTGGGTTGCCCAGGTAGCGGTCCACCTCGTTGGTGGCTTCCAGCTCGGTCTTGGCGGCGTTTTCAAGGAAGAAGGCGATCGCCTTCTTGCGATCCCAGCCCTCGTGATGCAGGCCCGTGTCAAGCACGAGGCGCAGCGCCCGGCGCATCTCCATGTTGAGCTTGCCGAAGCGGACGTAAGGATCCGCGTAGAGGCCGAGATCCTCGCCCAGGGACTCCGAGTAGAGGCCCCAGCCCTCGATGTATGCGGTGTAGCCGCCGTAGCGCCGGAATTCCGGAAGCGCGTCGAGCTCCATGGCGAGCGCAATCTGGAGGTGATGGCCGGGGACGGTCTCGTGGAGGAGCAAGGGGAGCATCTCGTAGGTGGGGCGCTCCTCGGACTTGTACAAGTTCACGTAGAACGTGCCGGGGCGCGTGCCATCCGGCGAGGGCCCCATGTAGTAGGCGGCGCTCGAGTTCGGCGCGAGGTCCGCGGGAATCGGCTCGATGGCGTAGGGCGCACGCGGCAGATTCTTGAACAGCTTCGGTAGCAGCGGGTCGATGCGCCGCGAGAGCGCGCGGTACTCCATCAGGAGGGCGTCGGCATCGGGTCGGAAGTACTGCTTCTGGGCCTTCATGTGAGCGAAGAACTCAGCCAGCGTCCCCTTGAAGCCCACCTCGGCCATGATGGCTTCCATCTCGCCGCGGATCCGTTTTACCTCGCTGAGGCCAAGCTGGTGGATGCGCGACGGAGGCATGTCGGAGGTGGTGTAGTAGCGGGCGTAGTAGGCGTAGAGTTCCTTGCCGCCCGGAAGATGCCCGAGGCCCACGGTTTCGGTGCTGGCGGGCAGGTAGTCGCGGGTGAAGACGCCTTCGAACTTCTTGTAGGCGGGGATGACCTGGTCGCGGATGACGGCAGCGGCTTGCTCGCGCAGGCGCTTCTGATCCGCGGCGGAGATGCTGGATGGCATCTTGGTGAAGGGCTTGTAGAACGGGCTCTCCTCGGGAGACTTCGGCATCTGCGAGGCGAGCTGCGACGGAATGCGGCTCATGATGGCCTTGGACGGCATCAAGCCTGAGGCCTTGCCTTCCGACATGAGGGCGAGCGTCTGGTCCATGTAGCCGGGGAAGGCCCGCATGCGGGCGATCCAATCCTCGTAGTCCTTGACCGTCTCGAAGCGAATGAAGTCTGCGATGTCGTGGGCGGCGTGGATGCCGTCGCGGTGGCTGATGGGCATCTTTTCGCCGCCGAGGGCGTGGTACTCGACCATGAGCGCGAGCTCGCGCTCGTAGAGGTCGTAGTTGAGCTGATCGGCCGCGTCGAGTTGACGGCGGTCGATGGCCCGCAAGCGCTTGAGGGCGTCCTGGTAATGATGGGCGCGCGCCTTTCGGGTGCCCGCGCTGAGGTCTCTCCACTTGCCGTTGAAGCGGTAATCCCCGAGGACCGACGCCCAGAGCGGGTCCTGCGTCATCGCGTAATCCCATTCCGCCTTGAAGAGGGCGTGAAGCGCCACACGGGCTGCCGTGGCCTGGGTGGTGGCCTTGGCATCTGCCGGGGCGGCGAAGGCATTCGCGGCGGGGAGGGTGACGGAGCCGACGGCCAGGATGCCGGCCAGCAGGGCGGAAGATAGCCTCACGATTGCAATCCCTTTCTGAGTCAACGCTTGCTTGATTCATTATGAGTGGGTTCGTCCTTGCTGCCAAGCACCGCACGATGATGATCCGGAATTGTATGACGAGGGTATATTTGCCATACTTGAGAGAACGTACCCAAGGCAGCCACATCGACAGAAGGATACCTATTGCGAGGCAGCGAGCATCGCCCCCCCAACCTGGAAGCGCAAGATGCGACTCCCGCCGGGGAGGCGGGTCGCGTGGAGCCTTTTCGTGGGTACGCGGCACGGATTGACAACGAGGTCGTTCAGCGAAGCATGGCGCTCCGCAAGTCGGAAGCGATGCTCGCCGAGTCCCAGCGCCTGGCGCGCATCGGCAGCTGGGAGCTGGATCTGGCGACTCTTGAGCTGACATGGTCGGAACAGCAATTCCGCAACTTCGGCTTTGCTCCGGCCAAGACCCCGATCCGACGCGACCTCGTCATCACGCGCATCGACCCTCGCGACATCGAGCGCCATGAGGCGGTGATCCACTCCGCCATCGCGACGGGCGAAGGCTTCACCATTGATTATCGGGTCGTCCACCCGGATGGCAGGCTGGTCCATATCCATACGATCGGGCGTCCCGTCGTCGACGACCAGGGAAAGCACATCAAGTTCGTCGGGACCAGTCAGGACGTCACCGAGCGCATTCAACTCGAGGAGCAGTTGCGCCGGCAGTACGAGCAGCTTCTCAAGCTCGATCTTCTGAAGAGCAATTTCGTCAACTCGGTCACGCATGAGCTGAGGACGCCGTTGACCAGCATCATGGGCTACGCCGAGTTCCTCGAGGACGAGATCGGAGGCCCCGTCTCTACTGAGCAGCGAGACTTCATCCATCAAATCCAGCGTGGCGCCAAGCGTCTCGAGTACCTCCTCAATGACCTACTCGACTTTGCCAAGATGGAGGCAGGAACCTTTACCCTGAAGGTGGCGCCCGCCGACCTCTGCAGCTGGGTGATCGAGGTGGTGGAGAGCCTCAGACCGCAGGCGGACGAGAGGGCCGTGCGCCTTGAGACTCGCTTGCCAGACGGGCCTTTGGACCTCGAGATGGATGCCCAGCGCATCGGGCAGGTCCTGACGAATCTCCTCGGCAATGCGCTCAAGTTTTCGCCCCAGGGTGGCACGGTCACGGTTTCCGCCAAGCGCCAGGGGGAGACGATCCGCTGCGAATTCCAAGATCAGGGCCCTGGCATCGCAGAGGCGGACATGCCGAAGTTATTCCAGCGCTTCTCCCAGCTGGACGCCGGTTTGCGGATGGGTAAAGGGGCGGGGCTCGGGCTCTCGATCAGCAAGGCACTTGTCGAGGCGCACGGAGGACGCATCGGGGTCGAGAGCACGGCGGGTATGGGAAGCATTTTCTGGTTCGAACTACCCGAGACGCACGCGCAGCCATCTCAGACCATGTCCTGAGGCTCATTCCCTCAGTTGATTCCCCAACGCGCTTCCCACGGCAAAACGTCTCGCTTGACAGCATCCGAGCCCGTCGCTATGCTTAGCGGGCAACCAACGAAAGGAGGGACGCTTATGTCAAATCAACCGATGCAGGTCCTTGTGACGGCCAGTTCCGTTCGCCCATCGTCGCAGGCGTCTCTGAAGCCTTAGCCTTTCGCGCTTTCGGGCTCCTGCGACCCTTTGCAGGAGGCATCCGTGTTCTCATTAAGCGACCTGGGCTGGAACGATCGCTTCCAGGCTCATTTTGACACGCTCGAAACCCCGCCGCTGCTGCCCGCCCGGGTGGCTAGCGAATTTCGCGGTGGCTATCAACTCTTCGCCGAGTGCGGCGTCGTCCACGCGCAGTTGGCGGGTAAACTTCGCTACGAAGCCGGGCAGCGAGACGACCTCCCGGTCGTGGGCGACTGGGTGGCCTTCGCCCCGTTCGGCGATAACGATGGATTGATCCACGCGGTACTGCCACGGCGAAGCGCCTTCACGCGCAAGGCCGCAGGCGTGGCCCACGTGGCACAGATCGTGGCCGCCAACCTCGACCTGGTCTTCCTGGTCATGGCCCTCAATCAGGATTTCAACCTGAGGCGCCTGGAGCGCTACCTGGTCTTGGCCTGGGAGTCCGGTGCCGAGCCGGTCGTCCTGCTCACGAAAGCAGACCTTGCCGAGGATCTCGACTCCCGGATACAAGAGGCCGCGGCGCTCGCTGGTTTCGCTCAGGTGCTCGTCACCAGCAACCTGACCGGAGAGGGTATCGACCCCGTCCGGGCCATGATCACCCCCGGCCGAACGGCCGGACTCTTGGGCTCCTCCGGAGCGGGGAAGTCCACCCTCATCAACCGGATGCTCGGTGGAGACCTCCTTGCCACCGGAGGTATACGTGAGGCGGACGGCCGCGGGCGCCACACCACCACACGCCGGGAGTTGCACGCATTGCCGGGAGGCGGCTTGATTCTCGATACCCCTGGGATGCGCGAGCTGGGCCTCTGGGACGGCGCGAGCGGCCTCAAAGCCGCTTTCGCCGATGTGGAGGCCTTGGCCGAGACTTGCCGCTTCCGGGACTGCGCCCACGCCGCCGAACCGGGCTGTGCCGTTCAGGCTGCAATCGACGATGGAACGCTAAGCCCGGATCGCCGGGACAGCTATCGTAAGCTCCTGCGGGAGCAGGCCCACCATGCGCGCCAGCAAGACGCCCATCTCCAACGGGACCGCCAGCAAGAGATCAAACGGATCTCCAAGAGCCTCAAACAGCATTATCGGGACCGCTGACGTCTACTCGATACATCGAACAGGCGAAGTCTGGTACTTGGGGTGGCCCGGTGACCGAATCACCGGGCCACTACTCCGCTGGCCAGTAGTCAAACCGTGCCGGGTAAGCCTTTTTAAGGTTTTCAAGCGTTTTCACAAATCGCTCTCCGCCCCACATTCGGGTCAGGGCATAGGTCTTCCCTGCCGAAACGAACAACTGCCCTTCATCAAGGAAGTAGCGGCGAATTCGGTCGCGATCGTATCCCTCTTGCTCGAACTTAGCGAGTGCCTCTGATTTGAACGTCTTGGCGTCCAGATCTCCATCGAGAACCAGCCATGGGTACTTCTCGCAGTGCTGCGTGATCTCGTCGGGAGAAACACCCGTGCGGTAAAGATGAGCCACGATCTCGAAGAGGGCCTGACGCTTTGGCAAGTTACTACGTGGTTCCCCACCGACCTCGACGTTGAACTTCGTCAGGTCACGGTTACTGCTCGTTTTCTCGGCGACCACCAGGGCGGTCTTCTCCCTCAGCTTCGTCAGGAACTCGCTGGCTTCCGGAAGGGGAATGATTTGCTGGACATCGACCAAGACTGCCTCGCCGAATAAGTACGGGACCATCCGGAAACAGCGGAGATCCAAGCCACACTTATCGCGGAGCCAGAGGGCCGTGGTGGTGAGTTCCTTGGAGAAGGTCGAGGACGCCAAGACGATCCGAACGCGCTGTCCGAATTCGGATTCGATAGGGGCCTCCCACCCGAGGAAATCGAGAATTTGATCTGCCGCGGCCTCGGCTTGTTCATACCGCCCCAACTGAGTCAGGTACTTCTCGTGAGCCGCCACCGCGACCTCGAATTTCATTGCGGAGATCATTGCAGCGTAGCGAATTGCCTGTAGTTCCATGTGGGCACTGTCGTCCCGCTTGAGTTCAATCACGACGAGGTTCGCGTCTCGGTCGAGGGCCAATAGGTCGATACGGCGACCGCTGTCTTCCCAGTCGCCAAACTCCTCGGCGAGTATCATCAGGTCCTTGTCCAGGACTTCGATGTGGTCACGCAGGAGACGCTGGAGATCGCTCCGCTCCTTCAGCTTGGCCTCTTTGAAGGTCGTGGCTGCGACCTCCTTGATCTGGCCAGAGTCGGAGATGAAGTTGTAAAGGGGCATGATTGGACTCCTCGTTGCCTCTGCGATCGATGGTATGTTGTCCAGGCGAGGTGTGGACAGTTTGGATTATGCCCCTTCTTTCGCTTGATTGAAAGGGGATCTGGGGATACCGTGGTCATGTCGCTAAATGATACCAAGGGATCGATTCAATGACCGGGAAGACAACCATGGAGGCCGACCTTCACCGCCTGGCCAGCCTCTTCAGGCTTCGCAACGATATCGAAAATCAGATGGCAGCGCTCATCGGCCGTCCCGCCGCCATAGGCCACGTCGGCGAGTACATCGCCTCAACTATCTTCGACATCGAACTGGCGACTTCAGCGGTCAACAAGGGACATGATGGCGTGTTCAGGACTGGTCCGCAGGCAGGAAAGACCGTCAACATCAAGATGTACGGCAAGCTAGAAAATCTCCTCGACATCAACCCTACGGCCTTCCCGGATATCTTCCTCGTTCTGTCTGGTCCCCGTGCCGCAGCGACTACCTCGCGGAGGGGCACCCGCCCGTTGGTCATCGAGTCCGTTCACTTGTTCAAGAGTAGTGAGCTTATTCCTTTGTTGCAGGCGCGCGGCGTCAAGATTGGAGTCGCCACGAGTGTCCCGAAGGCTATGTGGCAGGCGGCCGAAATCTACCCCTCGCAGACGTCCGAGGCTATGGTCATCACCCAGGAGCAGCGGGATCTGCTAGCCCTGTTCGCAGGTAAGGCAGTAGTTACTGCATGAGTTTGAGTACCTGCTGATGAACTCGAATCCCTGATACGCGCGCGCGTATCAGGGATAACCTTACCAGGCGCAGGGTCGGTAGTCTTTCAGGAAAACTCCAAAGAACGGGGTTTCTGGCTGACTAACACCCTGGGCGACGGGATGGTAGATTCGCGAGGCACCGTCAATGATGTCGAGCGGTGGGAAGAAGCCGCGCTCGCCCTGCCCGCGCTCGCGCTTGGGGGTCGGGTTCTCGTCGGTGACCCAGCCCGTATCGACGCTCGTCATGTAGATGCCGTCGCGCGCGAAGTCCTCGCCGGAAGTCCGCGTCATCATGTTCAAGGCGGCCTTCGCCATGTTGGTATGCGGGTGGTAGACCGTCTTGTGCCGGTTGAACTGACCTTCCATGGCCGAGACGTTCACGATGAAGCGGCGTTCGAAAGGGGAGCGGAGCATCAACGGCTTCAGGCGGCTATTCAGCAAGAACGGCGCGGTCACGTTAATCAATTGCACTTCGAGCATTTCAGGGGCGCTGACCTCATCGAGTTTCAGCATCCAGCTATTGGTGGAACGCGAGTCCATCCGCTCCTCGTTGTCCACAAAGCGGTCGACGCTCATCACGTCTTTGAGCGCAGGCAGTACCGTCGTGCCCTCGGTGAGCGCCAGGGTAGACGACAACGGAGCTTCCTGAGCGACCAGACGGCGAGCTTCCGGCGGCAAGGCCTCCACGGGACGCTGCTCCTGAGCGATGAGCTCCGTGTAAAAGCCTTGCGGACGTCGGACGGTCTGGGCGGCATTGTGGATCAGGATTTCGAGCGACGGCAGCGTTTGCGTGAGATGCTGGGCGAACGCTTCAACGGCAGGAATGTTCCTCAAGTCGAGGCCGTAAACCTGAACCCGGTGCAGCCACTCGGCGGAATCGGCCTCCGCGTGAAGCCGCTTGGCGGCGGCGTAGGGAAACCGGGTCGTGACGATCACGTTGGCGCCGTCGCGGAGCAGGCGCAGTACGGTCTGGTGTCCGATCTTCACCCGTCCGCCCGTCACCAGCGCCGTTTGTCCCGTGAGGTCGGCACGCAGCTGCCGCATCTCGAAGTTGAACGCGGCGCAAGACGGGCAAAGCAAGTGGTAAAAGGGATGGACCTCCGTGAAGCTCGCCTTGCAGACGTAGCAATTCTCGGGATGGTTTAGCGTTCTCGCCACGGGGCTCGCGGGCGGAAGCAAGGGCGTCTCAGCGGGCAGGGCATCGCGCTGAATCCTCACCATGGCCGTGGCTGCCTGCATGGCGCGATCTTCCTGCTGAAGGCGCTGGCGCTCGACCTTTCGGTCATGGTGCTTGCCTTCGCGGTAAATCTTCGAAATCAGACTATTGAAGCGCTGACTACGGGGCATGGCGCCCCCGGCATCCGCGACTCGCTGCAAGACGCTGAGACAGGCTTCCATCTCGGCGGGGGAAATGCTATCCAGGGGCTCCTCCAATCCATTCGGTACCGTTAGTAAGCGCCCGCAGGCACGGGACCGCGCGGCGAGAGCGACTTTCCCCCCTCAGAAGAGAGGGGAGACTAGCATGATAGCTTTATTCCGTGACTATGCAACCCGTAGTCGTGTTCACTCCCCCAGAACAATGGCGGCGTGGTGCTCGCGGCACCGCACCGCTAAATTTGGCGCGCCCAGCGGGATGATTTTAGAACTTGGGCAACCAAGTTAAACAGTGAAGCTAACCAGCCCATTCCTTGAGCCGGATAATATTTGCCAAATTATGTTGTTCAACCTAGTAGTCGAGCTTTTTATCATTTGATGTGACTGTGTTTTTGGCGCAGCATCACCCTCGGGAAAGCCTGGCTGCTTGCCGTTAACCCACCAAACCCTCTTCAAATTGGAAAGATCTGTGCTGCTACCTGTGGTGTAGTGGGGGGAACGGTCCTTAGGATCTCGGCAAAATAGACGACGTAATGCTACCTGATTGCTGATCCGCTACAACCGTTTGGTGCATTTCTATTACGGAGGCAAAAGGATGCCGTGGTAGCGATATGCTTCGGTATGTTTGCCTTCGGTCGTGGCACTATTCCTCAAATCCTCCCAGTCGTCGGCGTGACGTGCTTTTCGCGAAGATTCTGAAGTCTATATAGCCGAGGGCTAGGCTGTCTGACCAACGAGGCTGGCGCCTACGAAAGTCCCGGGTGCGCCTCCGGTGCGTTGGAACACAGACATGTTGAACTGCAAGTGAGATGAATCTACTAGGATCTCCAGTTCTAGACTCTTGAGCAAGAGGAAGACATGAGGCTTATCTCGTTAGAACTTACCGATTACCGTGGCATTGCCCATGAGCGTTTTACGTTTCCTGAGGGTAACTGCGCCGTCCTTTTTGGCATGAATGGGGCAGGTAAGACGACTATTCTGGATGCCGTTGCGGCCATGATGGTCCCATATGTCAATACACTATGCTCCCTACCTGCCGAGGCTGAAGAAACAGCGATTACCGGCGAAACCAAGAATGGCTTTGAAGAAGAGGAAGAAGAAGAGCCGGAAGGCTCTGTTCTAAAGAACTCCGATATAAGGATCGGCGCAGCCTCAGCGTCTTGCTCTGTTTCAGTCACATTTTCCGATAATGATCCTAGTGGGGTCAATGCAGTCACCTGGAGAGCCGTTCGAGAAAAGTTCGGTCTCCGAGATAGAATGACGCTTGACTTTGATGTCGCTCTCGCGGTCGCTCAGGTTTATCGCGATTGGGTTATCGAGGATATCCGTGCTGGTAACAGCAGTCACAACATCCCGATCGTTGTTTATTATCCAACAGAGCGAACGATTATTGATATCCCTCTCCGGATTCGGAAACGTCACGATTTTTCTCACCAATTAGCGGCATTAGAGGGTGCCCTTCATCGAAAAAGTCAGGATTTTAAAGTCTTCTTTGAATGGTTTCGCGAACGGGAAGATCTCGAAAATGAAATTGTGCGTCGGGAAAATCCATTTTACCAAGATCGTGAATTAGATGCAGTTCGTCGTGCCATACCTGCCATGTTGGAGGGCTACGGCGACCTGCATATTAAGAGAAATCCGTTGAGAATGGAAGTTCGAAAGTTGGACCAGATGCTTCAGGTTAACCAGCTTTCTCATGGTGAAAAGTGCGTCCTGGCCCTTTTTGGAGACTTGGCTCGTCGCCTGGCAATTGCGAATCCCACTTTGCCGGATCCATTAACGGGACAGGCCGTTGTACTGATTGATGAAGTCGAATTGCATCTTCATCCAGACTGGCAACGGAAAATTGTGAACGCACTTACTAAGACGTTTCCTAATTGCCAGTTTCTATTATCGACACACTCACCGCAGGTACTTAGCGAAATACCCAATGCTCAGATTTTTCTAATGAACCAAGGTAGGCAAGGCGAGACTCAATTGATTTCAGGATTACCTCTTTTTGGCCGCGATTCCAATCAGATACTTGCCGACATTATGAATGTGCCCGAGCGACCACTGCATGTCCGTGATCAGATCCGCGAAGTTTTTGACCTCATTGCCTACGGAGACTTAGAGGAGGCGGCTCGCAAGGTCAAAACCCTAGAGGTCTATATCGGTGCAGATGAGCCCGCGCTTATTCGAATTCGCACATTGTTGGCAGCAAAACGCAAAGATTAGAGAATGCCTGCGTGAGACACATCTCAAAACGAGCGCAAATTCCATCTAAGTTCAAAGAGTGGCTAGACCAGGCGAACCAGGATTGGCAGCCTACTTGGGCCGGACTCTCTGGTGAGCCGAAAGAGGATTTAGATGATTCCTTGCTTGCGGAACAAGGTCATATTTGTTGCTATTGTGGTTGGCGCGTAGGAGTTATTGAAAGCGATCACCATATTGAGCATGTCGTTCCCGGGCGATCGGCAACAGACCCAGGCGCCCTAGATTATAGAAACCTGCTCATCTCATGTGGGCCTGTGTGGCAAGATGCACGTGAGCAGCCAATTCGGAGTGGTCCACGTCATCTTCAACATTGTGGGGGGCATCGAGGCGAAACGCCACTACCGATTTCACCCCTACTTGTTGATTGCACTGACTACTTTATATATACCGATGATGGACGAGTTATCCCTAGTCATCGGAACCGCGAGCTAGCACAGCAAACCATTGATATACTCAATTTGAAGGCTGATTGGCTATCCCGACGCCGAGCAGCAGCAATTCAAGCTCTAGAGGGGCTTTCAGTGGTCGAATTGCAGCGCTTGCGCAGTAGATGTAATCAGATCATTGATGGGTTCCTTTCTGAATTTTGTTTTGTGGTGGCCAATGTTGCATCAGCCCGACTTGAACGCAATTCTGGCTAGGGAATTTATTGAATGCTCTCTGCTAAGCCATCAAGAGACCGTGGTTAGTTAGTCGAGGGCTTTTTCGGATCTGATATACTCTCAATTTCTTTTTTGCATCATGATACTCCGAGCCAAGTTGATATGCCCCGTGCATCCTGCCAGGCTAAAGAACCCGGACCACAAACTGGTGAATATCAAGTTGATGTATATTGCATCAACTTGGTATTAGCGCTCCTTTGATGATTCGCCCGCCAACGTTTGCTCGGTTACTCGGAATTAATCAGTGGACGTGTCGGCGGGCGAGCCAGTCGGCGATCGCCTGCTTACCGTTCTCAAACGAGAACTCCGCCATCGGAAGCGCGTCGACGTCGAACCAGCACAGCTCGGAGACGTCGTCCTTGGCTGTGAGCGTCTCGGGGATCTCTCCCACGACCTCCGCCTCGTAGAAGACGTTGAGCGTGGAGACCCCCTCGGCGCCGTAGGTGTCCATGTACATTCCCACCAGGGCCGTGATCCGGACGTCTAGGCCGGTTTCCTCGAGGACCTCGCGAATCGCCCCGGCCTCGGGGTGCTCGCCTTCCTCGAGGTACCCTCCGGGGATGTCCCACATCCCCTTGAAGGGTTCGATGGCGCGGCGCGCCAGCAAGAGGCGCCCCTGACCATCCACGACCAGTGCCCCGGCGCAGGGCTTGGAGTTCCGGTAGAACATCTCCCCGCAGCCGGGACAGCGCTGGCGATCTTGACCTTCCTGATGCTCCGTGACGAGGTCGGTGCGGCAATAGGGGCAGTAGCGGAAGGCTTTCATGTTAGTTCACCGCGGGCTGGGGCTCGGGGGCGTCTTCGACCAGCTCGACCAAAGGTGCCACGGTCTTTTCCAGCATCGGCAGCAAGCCGAGGTCGAGCGCCTCGCTGAGGTGCTCCATCTGGACGATCCGCAGGCCTTCGAGGGCTTCCTCGGGAATCTCCTCGAGGTCATGGCCATTCTCCACGGGGATGATGACCGTGTGCATCTCGGCCTGGCGCGCGGCGAGCAGCTTCTCCTTGAGCCCACCAATGGCCGTGATCCGGCCGCGGAGGGTGATCTCGCCGGTCATGGCGATGTCCGAGCGAATCGGGCGGCCCGACAGCGCCGAGGCGATCGCCATCGTGATCGCGATGCCCGCCGAAGGCCCGTCCTTGGGCACCGCGCCCGCCGGCACGTGTAGGTGCAGGTCATAGGTCGTGAGGCTCTGTTCCGGGATTCCCAGCGCCGATTGGTGAGCCTTCACGTAGGTGAACGCCGCCTGCGCCGATTCGCGCATGACGTCTCCGAGTTGCCCCGTGAGTTGCAAATTGCCCTTGCCCTTCACGGCCATGACCTCGACGGTCATGATCTTGCCGCCCATCTCGGTCCACGCGAGGCCGTTGACCACGCCCACCTCGGGCGTGCGGAGGTCGTGCTTCAGCTTGAAGCGCGGCGCTCCCAGGTACTTCGGCAGGGTCGCGACCGAGAACTTCGGCTTGGGGGCCTCGGAAACCACGGCTCGGGCCGTCTTGCGCGCCAGGGTCGAGAGCTCACGGCCCAGTTGCCGCACGCCGGCCTCGCGAGTCCAGCCGCGGATCACGTGGCGAAGCGCGTCGGGCGCGAGTTTCAGCGACTTGGCGGGAAGCCCGTTCTTGGCGATCGCCTGAGGAATCAGGTGCCGCTGCGCGATGGCGAGCTTCTCGTCCTCGGTGTAGCCCGAGATCCGGATGATCTCCATGCGGTCCAGCAGGGGGCTCGACAAGGGATGGGTCGAGTTCGCCGTGCAGATGAACAGGACTTCCGAGAGGTCGAAAGGCGTCTCGAGGTAATGATCCGAGAAGGACTTGTTCTGCTCGGGATCCAGCACTTCGAGCAAGGCCGCCTGCGGGTTGCCCCGATGGTCCCGGCCCATCTTCTCGATCTCGTCCAGGAGGAAGACCGGGTTCTTGGTGCCGGCTTGCTTCAAGGCCGAGAGGATCCGGCCCGGCATGGCGCCGACGTAGGTCCGGCGGTGGCCGCGGATCTCGGCTTCGTCATGGACGCCTCCGAGGCTGACCCGAACGAACTCGCGACCGAGGGCCTTGGCGACCGATTGGGCCAGGGAGGTCTTGCCGACGCCCGGGGGGCCGACCAGGCAGAGCACGGTCGTGGGCTGTCCGTCGCGGAGCTTGCGAACCGCGAGGAACTCCAGGATGCGTTCCTTGACCTTGTCCAGGCCGTAATGGTCGGCGTCGAGGATCTTCTCGGCCTTGCCGAGGTCCAGGCGGTCTTTGCTGCGCTTATCCCAAGGCAGGGCTGCCATGGTCTCCAGGTAGGTGCGAATGACGCCGGTTTCGGCCGAGGAGGGGCTCAGGCGCGACAAGCGGGTGAGTTCGCGTTCGGCACGCTGCATGGCTTCTTCGGGGAGCTTGGCGCGTTCCAGGGAGGCGCGAAGCTCGGCAATCTCGGTCTGGCGTTCGTCGCCGCCGTGAATCTCGGACTGGAGGACCTTGAGTTTCTCTTTGAGGTAGTACTCGCGCTGGGTCTTGTCCATGGTCTGCCGGACCCGGGTGTGAATTTCATGGTCCAGCTGGAGCGCTTCGAGTTCGGCGGCGAGGTACTTGGCGAGTTTTTCGAGGCGCTCGGCGGGGTCGAGCGTCGTCAGGAGATCCTGCTTGTCGGCGGATTTGAGCATCAGGACCGAGGCAATTCGGTCGGCGAGGTTGCCGGCTTCATCGTCCTCGCTGAGGGCCTCGAAGGATTCGAGGGTGCTCATGGCGACCGAGCGGATGCCCGAGGGGATCTTCTGGTTGAGTTCGAGGTAGCGGCCGAGTTGCTCGATGAGGAGGCGGGTGAGGGCCTGCGTCTCGGGCGTGGGGGGCGCGACGACGAGGGGAAGGTCTTCGTAGGAGGCGGCGAGGGAGTCCCCATCGGCGAGGCTGGTCGGGCGGACGCGTTCCTTGCCTTCGACGATGATGCGCAGGGTGCCGTCGGGTTGCGGGAGGGCCTGAAGGACCTCGGCCAGGGTGGCGACGGGACAGAGGTCGTCGAGGCCGGGGGAGTCGATGGAGCCGTCGCGCTGGGGCGCGAGCAGGATGCGCTTGTCGCTCTTCATGGCGACCTGAACGGAGGCGATGGAGAGATCGCGGCCGATCAGGAGGGGGACGACGGTCTGGGGGAAGACGACCATCTCGCGGAGAGGGACGGCGGGAACGGGAGGGGTCTTGGACTTCCTACGGGACATCGGGATCCTTTCCGGGGTGTGGGGGAGCCTTCGAGCAGGGGTCCCCAAAAACGCGACGTGCGGACCCCCGGAGGGGTCCGCACGCGGGCATCAGGAGGCTATGAGGCTTCCTTTTGCTGAAGCTTTCCGTCGGGCATCATGAGGATGTTGGCGAAGTTCTTGTTCTCCACCATCTCCTGGGTGACGAGGATCTTGGTGAGATCGCTCCGCGACGGGGCCTCGTACATGACGTCCATCATGAGCTCCTCGACGATCGAGCGCAGGGCTCGGGCGCCGGTCTTGCGCTTGATGGCCTCGGCGGCGATCGCCTGGAGCGCCTCCGGGGTGAAGTCGAGTTCGACGTCGTCCATCGCCAAGAGCCGCTTGTACTGCTTGGAGATGGCGTTCTTCGGCTCGCTGAGAATCTTGACCAGCGCGGCTTCATCGAGGGGCTCGAGGGTCGCGGTGACCGGGATCCGGCCGATGAACTCGGGGATCAGGCCGTACTTGAGCAAGTCCTCGGGCTGCAACTCGCGGAAGAGCGCGCCCAGGTCCTTGTTCTCGGCAGCCTTGACGTCCGAACCGAAGCCCATGGACTTCTTGCCGACGCGCGCCTCGATGACCTTGTCGAGTCCGACGAAGGCGCCTCCCACGATGAAGAGGATATTCGTCGTGTCGATCTGGATGAACTCCTGGTACGGGTGCTTGCGACCGCCCTGGGGCGGCACGTTCGCGACCGTGCCTTCGAGCATCTTGAGCAGCGCCTGCTGGACTCCTTCGCCCGAGACGTCCCGGGTGATGGAGGGGTTCTCGGACTTCTTCGCGATCTTGTCGATCTCGTCGATGTAGACGATGCCGCGCTCAGCGCGCTTCACATCGTAGTCCGCCGCCTGCAAGAGGCGAAGCAGGATGTTCTCGACGTCCTCGCCCACGTAGCCGGCCTCGGTGAGGGTGGTGGCGTCCGCAATGGCGAAGGGGACGTTGAGCAAACGCGCCAAGGTCTGGGCCAAGAGGGTCTTGCCCGAGCCCGTAGGCCCGATAAGCAGGATGTTGCTCTTGGCGATTTCGACGTCGTCGCCTTCGGCTTCCTTGACCGAGATGCGCTTGTAGTGGTTGTAGACCGCCACGGAAAGCGCCTTCTTGGCTTGTTCCTGGCCGACGATATGCGCGTCCAGGCTCTTCTTGATGGCCTTGGGCTTGGGGATCTCCCCCATTTCCACGGCCGGGGCCTCGGCGTTGCGCTGACCCTCGTAGAGCTCCTCGTCGAGGATCTCGTTGCAAAGGTCGACGCATTCGTCGCAGATGTACACGCCAGGGGCGGCGATCAGCTTGCGAACCTGGTCCTGCGTCTTACCGCAAAACGAGCACTTCGGCTGACCCTTGTTATCGTCGTATTTTGGTGGTTTAGGTGGCACTGGCCCCTCCCGTTCCCTTGGCCGGCGGCATCGGCACCTTATCGGCGCCGATCTTGGGCACAAGGACCTCATCGATCAGACCGTACTCCTTGGCTTCCTCGGAAGACAGGAAGAAGTCGCGGTCGGTATCCTTTTCAATCTTCTTGAGATCCTGGCCGGAGTGGATGGCCATGAGCTCATTCAAACGACGCTTGAGGCGCAGGATCTCGGCGGCCTGGATTTCGATATCCGTGGCCTGACCCTGAGCGCCGCCCAGAGGTTGGTGGATCATGATGCGGGCATTGGGCAGCGCGATCCGCTTCCCGGGAGCGCCGGCATTCAGCAGGAACGCGCCCATCGAGGCCGCTTGGCCCATGCAGATCGTCGAGACATCGGGCTTAATGTACTGCATGGTGTCGTAGATCGCAAGGCCCGCCGTGACGACGCCCCCCGGCGAGTTGATGTACATGAAGATGTCCTTGGAGGGATCTTCGGACTCAAGGAAGAGGAGCTGGGCCATCACGAGGCTCGCGACCGCGTCATCGATCGGGGTGTTGAGGAAGATGATCCGCTCCTTGAGCATGCGCGAGAAGATGTCGAAGGAGCGCTCGCCTCGGCTCGTCTGCTCGATGACCATCGGAACCAAACCAGCATGAATCGGCAACATCAGAAACCTCTTTCTAGGACAAGGCTGCGGGCACGACGGGGACTAAGCTTGGGCCGCGGTGGCTTCGGGAGCGGTCTCGGAGACCTTCGCCTTGCTGAAGAGCCACTCGATGATCTTGTTCGAGAGCACCTCGTCGGCAATCTGCGCGTAGGCGCCCGACTGGATGATCTGCTTGCGGAACTGGTCGGCGGACATGCCGTACGACTGCGCGTACTCACCGATGGCGTCCTCGATCTCCTCGCCCGTGGGCTCGATGCCCTCCTGGCGCGCGATCTGACCCAGGGTCAGCGACGTGCGGATGCGCTTGGTGGCTTCCTCGCGCGAGTTCTCGCGCCACTGCTGGATGTTCTCCTGGGTGAAGACCCGGTTCGGATCGATGCCCTGCTGCGCCAGGTTGTTGGCGTACTGGTTCAGAAGGAAGTTGACCTCGCGCTCGATCATCGACTCGGGGACTTCCATCTCGGAGTTCGCGACGACCTTTTCGAGAAGCTGCTTGCGCAGTTCGAACTCGCGGTTCTCCTCGCCTTCCTGCGAGAGCTGCTCGCGGATCCGGCTCTTGAGCGCGTCGACCGAGTCGGCGCCCACGGCCTTGGCGAGCTCGTCATTCAGCTCGGGAAGCGCGCGATGCTTGACTTCCTTGACGGCGATCTCGAACTTCACGTCCTTGCCGGCCAGGTCCGTCGTGGGGTAGTCCTCGGGGAACTTCAGGTCCGCGACCTTCGACTCGCCGGCCTTCATGCCCACCATCGCCTCGACGAAACCGGGGATGAAGCGACCCTCGGCGACTTCGACCGGGTAATCCGTGGCCGAACCACCCTCGAAGGCCACGTCGTCGATCTTGCCGGTGAAGTCCACCGTCGCGGTATCGCCCATCTCGACGGCGCGATCCACGGTCTCGAGCTGCGCGCGCGAGCGGCGAATGGCATCGATGCGCTCGGTCACCTGCTCCTCGGTCACCTCGACCGCGGGGTGGCCGATCTCGATGTCGGTGTACTGACCGAGCGTGACCTCGGGACGCACCTCAACGGTCGCCTTGAAGACGACGGGCTCGTTCTTCTCGGCCTTGACCAGCTCGAAGCGGGGCTCGGCGATCGGCTCGAGCTTCTCCTGCTCGACGGCGCTGGAGTAGACCTCGGGAATGAGGACTTCCAGAGCTTCTTGCTTCAGGTATTCGGGGCCGACGTGCCGCTCGACGACCGGACGGGGAGCCTTGCCCTTGCGGAAGCCGGGGATGTTGACCTGCTGGGCGACCTTCTTGTAGGCCTTGTCGTAAGCGGCCTCGAAACGCTGGGTTTCGACTTCGACTTCGAGCAGGATCTGGTTCTTTTCCTTCTTTTCGAGGGTGACTTTCACGATTGCCTCCAACGCTTGCGGCATGTTGCCCCAAACTCAAATTATAGTGGGATCAAAGTATATCACACCCGCCTTCCCCCTGAGAGGGGAGCGGGTGAGCGAGTTGTCAATCGGCCTTCAGACCGCCGTCCGGGCCCGCCCTTGCCCCGCGAACGCCGCGCAGGCCTCCACGAAGGCCGCGAAGAGGCGGCCCGTGAACGCACCATGCTGACATTCGGGATGCCACTGGACTCCGATCATGAAGCCGTCTTTTCCTTCCACGGCCTCGATGATGCCGTCCGCCGCATGGGCCACTGCCTTGAGGCTCGGAGCCACCTTGTCGGCCGCCTGGTGATGGAAGGAATTGACCCGGAGCTCGGGAGCGCCGGCGATCTCGGCCAGCCGCGACGCCGGATCCAAGAGCACCGCATGCGTGCCCTCGGTGCACGGCGCCTCTTGCCGATGCGCGAGCTCACTCGGACGCTCTGACGGCAGGTCCTGGATCAAGGTGCCCCCCAGGGCGACGTTCAGGACCTGAAGGCCCCGGCAGACCGCCAGGATCGGCATGCCCCGCCGGACGGCTTCCTGAGCGAGCGCGAGTTCGAGCGCGTCGCGCCGAAGATCCACGTCCCCCAGCTGAGGGCTCGGGTCTTGCCCGTAACGCGCGGGGGCGATATCTTCGCCCCCCGTCAAGAGCAAGCCGTCGACGCGGTCCAGGACCTCCACGGGAAGTTCCCCGATGGGCGGCAGCATGACCGGGATGCCCCCGGCCTCACGCACCCGCAGGAGGTAGTCATGCGTCAGCAGCGCGGAGGTCATGCCGTTCTTGATGCCCGGCAGACCGTCCATGTTGCGGGCGCTCAGTGCGATGACGGGAATCACGACCGGCTCCGGTCCACGGGGCGCGTCGCGATGTTCCAGCCCTCGAGGTCCTGGCGCATGGGATGGAACGTCATGTCGTAGTGAATCGGCGTCACCGAGATGCAGTTGTCGCGGATGGCCATGACGTCGGTGTCGGGCTCTTCCTCGAGGGCGATCACCTCGCCGGCGAGCCAGTAGTAGGTCTTGCCGCGCGGGTCGGTGCGGACCTCGAACGAATCGGTGTAGCGCTGCTCGCCCAGGCGGGTGATGCGCACGCCGACGACGTCCTCTTGCGAGATGGCCGGGTAGTTGACGTTGAGAAGCACCTTCCGGGGAAGCTTATGCGCCGGATCGGAGAGCTGTCGGGCCATCTCGACGGCGAACTCGGCGGCCTTCTCGTAGCCGAGGTCAGAGAAGCTGGCCAGGCTGAAGGCCACCGAGGGAATCCCAAGGATGGTGCCTTCGAGGGCGGCCGAGACCGTGCCCGAGTAGATGACGTCCGTGCCGAGGTTCGGGCCGCGGTTGATGCCCGAGAAGACCGCGTCGATGCCTTCGGGCATCAGAGGGCCGTTGGCGAGCTTGACGCAGTCGGAGGGCGTGCCGTTCACCGCGTAGGCGGCCTTGATGTTGCCCCCCAGGTTGACCTTCTCGACTCGGAGCGGCTTGTGAAGCGTCAACGCATGGCCGGTCGCCGAGCGCTCGCGGTCCGGGGCGACGACCGTCACCTCGTGCTCGGTGGCCAGGGCCAGGGCGAGCGCCTGGATGCCGGGAGCCGAGATCCCGTCGTCGTTGGAAACCAATATCCTCATGGGTGGCAATTATCCTCGTGTTCTAGCTTAAACGGAGCATGAAGGGCTCCACCGGCCCGTGGGCCGACACGGTGCGCGCCTTTCCCTTGCGGGTCCGCACCATGTAAAAGATACCGAGCGGACCTGCCGATTGCAAGCCAGAGAGCCTGCCAGCCCATCTCGACGCGGCGTTTAATGGAGTTTTAATCGCCCCCAACAATCCTTTAAGACAGTCCGCTTCCACCGATGGGGATAAGATCAAAGAAGCCCCTGGCGCCACGAGGAGACGCTAATGACGACAGTCAACAATAACCGGCAGGTCTACAAGACCCATCAGACCCAGCCGCTGACCGATCCCGACAAGCTCAAGGCCAATCAGCCGAGCAATCAGGTGGCCAAGCCGGGCACGGATACCTTGAAGCTCAACGCCTCGGCTACCGTGACGTCGACCTCGGACGTCGCGGCCAAGGCCCGCAAGGCGGCCGCCGAGCATATCGGCAACGCCGTGGTGGACGGCTCGCGCAAGCTCCACTCCAACGGCTACATCTACCCGCCCAACCTGACCTCCAACTACTACCACAAGCCCGGCAAGGTGGGCTGCTGCGCCGACTTCGTCGCCGACTCCTACGCGGAGGCCGCCAAGGCCCTAAACAACCCCAAGCTGGACATCGGGGCGCGCATGAAGGCCATGCCGTCCCCCATGAACAACCCCCACTACTGCCCTTCGATGATCCAGTTCTTCCAGCAGGAAGAAACTCTCCTCAAGCCCGGCGCCAAGCCCCAGGTCGGAGACGTGGTCTTCTTCGACTGGGACGGCAATGGCGCCAAGGACCCGGATCACGTCGCGATCGTCTCCAAGGTCCACCCGGACGGCACCTTGGAGCTGATGGAGTCGCGGAAGTTCAACCAGCCGTCGGAAATCACCACCATGAAGCCCGGCGATTCCCGCTACAACAACGTGGTGGGCTGGGGTCGCATGAAGGACGCCACGGCCGACAACGACGCCGCCCTCCAACTCGAACCCCTGGGCTCGATGCCCTCGCGTCCCGGAGGCTTCGACACGGGCGCTCCCCCGTCGGGCGCACGCAACCCCGCCGCGGCCGTCGGCGTGGGACACGGCCGTCCTGCCACCCAGGCGTCGGGCTCGACTCCGACCGTTCAATCCGGCAAGCCGACCAACTACACGCCCGGCGGCGACGAATCGAAGCTCGCCAAGCAGCTCATGGGGGCCGCGAGCTGGCCTCCGTACCTACAGGAGTCCATGATGGACTTCCTGACCAAGTTCTTCGATAAGCTGCGCCAGTCCGCCAACATGAGCGACGAGGACATGGAATCGGCCATCTCTGCGGAGCTCGAAAAGAAGGGCGTGCCCAAGGGAGAGGCCTCCAAGCTGGCCAAGTCCATGGTCAAGGAGCTCAAGGGCAACAAGGAGAAGATCGCGAAGTCGCCCTCCGGAGATACCGCCAAGCTCATGGGCAAGCTCACCCCAGAGAAGATCGAGTCGATCCTCGCGGATCGCGGCTCGCCCCTGGCCGGCAAGAACATCGGTGAGTTCGTGCTGCAAATGGAAGCCAAGTACGGGGTCCCTGCGGCCCAGTTCCTGGCTCAGGCCACCATGGAGTCCGGCCTCGGCAAGGAAGGCTACACCCAGGGCGAGCACCATAACATCGGGAACCTCCGTCCCGGCTCGTCGTGGGACGGCCCGACGGTTTCCGGTTCTTCGGGATCCTTCCGCTCGTACGGATCCTGGGAAGAGGGCATCGAGGACTACTTCAAGTTGCTCTCAGGCCCGCTCTACGCCGGCAAGTCCCTGCAGGAGCAGATCTACACCTACGCTCCGCCGGTCGAGAACGACTCGAATCACTACCTCGATACCGTTAAGCAACTCATCTCGGGCTGGACGGGCGAGTCCCTCTAATCCCGCGCCGCCACCGGGGCGGCAACGCTTGCGTCCCCCCTCCCTGCGTCCCATGATGGGGGCGAGGAGGGGGGATGCTTTATCGTTTGTTCGCGACCATGAACCGGGACACGCGGCACTTCGAGCACGGCGCCAAGGTGGAGATCCTTGACGTGCCTCCCAGCCGCCACCGGGTGCTCGTGCGAGGGCGGCACCGGGATCATACGCGCCGGGTCGAGGCCTGGGTGGCCCCGGATGCCCTCGCGGCGCCGGTCCGGCAGTTCTGGGACGCGGGCATCTTGGTCACCGAACCTTTCCTCTTGGTGCCGGGCTACATCAGCCCCGCCTGCGATCCGGAGTTCACGGACAAGGCCTGGTACACGCCGCAGGAGGTGACATGACGCGTCAAGACCAAACGGCCAAGAGGCCGCCCATGCCGGAAGCGAAAAGCCCCGTCTGGCCCGAGGAAGGCAAGGCCGCGACCCGGCTTCTCGAGCGCGAAAAGGCGGAGAATCCCAAACCCGCGGGGGCGTTCGCCCAGCAAGAGGCCGCCCTGCAGCGCATGGGAGCGCAGATCAGGGCGGCCAATGAGAAGATCGAGGGGATCAAGCGGCAGCTTCAGGCCCAGATCTCGCCGAAGAAGCGCTAGACCGTCTTCGAGAACTTCCGGTCCTCGGGGGCCATGCGGCGCAGGTAGGCGTCGAAGGGCATGCAGATGTTGCGCAGCAGGATCTGCCCGCGGGGCGTGACCTCGAGGTGGTCGTCGTGAAGGACGACCAGGCCGTCCGCGGCCAGGGGCTCCAGCTCCCGGAGTTCGGTTTCGAAGGTCGCGTCGAAGTCGATGCCGTGGAGCGTCGCGATCTCGGCCTTGTCCAGGTAGCAGTGGCAGATCAGGCGGTTGATCACGTCCCGGCGGAGCCGGTCGTCGGCCGTCAGGCGCATGCCGCGCTGGACGGGGATCTGATCCGCCTCGGCCGCCTCGAAGTACTGCTTGATGTCCTTGAGGTTCTGCATGTAGACCGTGTCGAGGTCCGAGATCGAGGAGACCCCGAACGAGACCAGGTCCGAGTCGGCCATGGTGGTATAGCCCATGAAGTTCCGGCGCAACGTCCGGTCGTCGAGGGCAATCGCCAGCTCGTTATCCGGCTTCGCGAAGTGATCCATCCCGATGAAGCGGTAACCCGCCTGGATGAACGAATCAATCGCAAGCTCGAAGAGATCCAGCTTCACGTCCGCCGAGGGGATGCTCTCATCGGGGATCAGGCGCTGGCCCGGGATCTGATGGGGCAAGTGGGCGTAGTTGAACAAGGCCACGCGATCGGGGGAAAGCGTGTGGATCGATTCCAGGGTGGCCGTGAATTTTTCGACCGTTTGCAGGGGCAAGCCGTACATGAGGTCGACGTTCACCGACACGAAGCCCAGGCGGCGCGCCTCGACGATCAGATCGCGGGTGAGCTCGTAGGTCTGGAGGCGGTTGACGGCCTGCTGGACCTCGGGGTCGAAGTCCTGGACGCCCATGCTCAAACGGTTGAAGCCCAGCTCGCGAAGGGTCGCGAGGTGCTCGAAGGTGGTGACGGTTGGGTGCACCTCGATCGAGATCTCGGCGTCGGGATCCAGGCTGAAGCGCGAGGAAAGCGAGCCGAAGACCCGGCGAATCTGCTCGGGGGTCAGGTGAGTGGGCGTGCCGCCGCCCCAGTGGATCTGCACGACCTTGCGGTCCTTGGAGAGCTGCGAGGCGACCCGGGCGACCTCGCGGTCGAGGGCCTCCACGTAGCGCTCCACGATCTCGGTGTTCTGCGTGATGATCTTGTTGCAGCCGCAGTAGTAGCAAAGTTTCACGCAGAAGGGGACGTGGACGTAGAGCGAGAGGGGGATCTCGCGGCGATCGCGGTCGTTCTCGGCCAAGACGGCCATGGCCTCGGCGTCGCCGAAGGACTCCTTCCACTCGGGAGCGGTCGGGTACGAGGTGTAGCGGGGGCCCCGGACGTTGTACTTGGCGATGATCTCGCGGGGCACGAGGAAGGGATTATGCATACTGCTTGACCGAATAGGTTTTGACCGCGTCCACGAAGGCCTTGGCGTGGTCGGGGTCCATGTCGGGGAGGATGCCGTGGCCGAGGTTGAAGATATGGCCGGGGCGATCGCCCACCGCCGCGACCATGGCCTTGACTTCCTGGGCGATGCGCTCGGGCGAGGCGTAGAGCATGCAGGGGTCCATGTTGCCCTGGAGGGCGACCTTATGGCCCACGCGGTCGAAGGCGTCCTTGAGGTCGACCTTCCAGTCGATGCCCAGGACGTCGGCGCCGGAGTCGGCGAGGTCGTCGAGCACGTGGCCGCCGCCGTTCATGTAGAGGACGATGGGCACGCCCGTGTCCTTGATGCCTTCGATGATCCGCTTGACGTAGGGAAGCTCGTAGATCAGGTAATCCGCCCGCGACAGGGCGCCGCCCCAGGACTCGAAGATCTGGACGATGTCGGCGCCGGCCGTGATCTGGTGCTTGAGGTAGTCGATCAGGGTCTCGGTGAGCTTGTCCATCAGCATGTGGAAGGCCTGGGGCTCGTTGTACATCATCCGCTTGATCCAGGCGTAGTTGCGCGAGCCCGCGCCCTCGATCATGTAGGCGGCGATGGTCCAGGGGGCTCCGCAGAAGCCGATCACGGGAAGCTTGCCATCGAGTTCGCGCTTGACGAGGCGAATGGCCTCTCCGAGGAAGGGCACGGTCTCGTCGGCCGACGGCACGCGCAGGGCTTCGACCTGGGCGAGCGTGCGGATGGGGTTGGGCAGGACGGGGCCCTTGGCGTCCGAGAAGGTGAGTTCCTGGCCCATGGGCTCGACCGGGATCAGGATGTCGGAGAAGATGATGGCGGCGTCGACGCCGATCCGGGAGATGGGTTGGAGGGTCAGCTCGGCGGCGATCGCCGGGGTCTTGCAGCGGGTGAGGAAGTCCATGTTGGCGCGGATGGCGCGAAACTCGGGCAGGTAGCGCCCCGCTTGCCGCATGATCCAGACGGGCGAACGATCGACAGCCTGCCGACGGGCAGCTTGGATGAGACGGTGAGTCATACGGCCAGGTTCCTCATGGTGCAAGGGAAGGGGAGTCAAACTCCCTCAGTTTACCATGATTGCAGGCGGTGACGGGAATTGCCGCTGCGTGGGCTAGCCGAAGTGGGGCCTCACGATGACCATGATGACGATGCCCATCATCAGGAAGGTGGGGACCTCGTTCATGATGCGCAGCCGCTTGTCGGTGTAGGCGCGGGGGTTCTCTCCGAGCTTCTTCTCGGCGCGCACGGCCTGCCAGTGGTTGAACACGAGAAGCACGACGAGGGTGAGTTTGACGTGCATCCAGGGCTGTTTCAAGAGGGCCGGGGCGGTGGCGAGCATGGAGATGCCGAAGACCAGGGAGGCCACCATGGCGGGGGTCATGATGGCGCGGCGCAAGCGGCGCTCCATGCCTTTGAAGCGTTCGATGACGACGGGTTCGGTTTCCATGGCGTGGTTGACCAGGAGGCGCCAGAAGTAGAGGATGCCGGCCATCCAGGCGATGATGGAGATGACGTGGAAGGCTTTGAGCCAGAGGTAAAGCATGGTGTTATCCTAGCGGGCGCGAGGCGGGTTGGCAAGCGCAAAACCCCGATCGCCAGGGGCGATCGGGGTCGAGGTCGGGGGCTTATTCGGGCATGTCTCGGTTCATGTCGTCGGGCATGCCCTCATCGGGGGCGGGTTGTTGCGGCTGCTCTTGCATCTGGGTGCTGCCGATGGGTTGGAGGGCTTGGAAGCGGCCATCGGTGGTGCGGATGAAGAGCAGGTTGCGTCCGGCGGTGCCGGCGCCACCTCCGGGAAGCTGGTAGAGGACGTAGCCCTCGGCGGTGCCGACGGCGACGAGGTCGGATTCGTCCCCTTCGAGGGGTTGGCCGACGGTCTGGTAGATGAGGCCGTCATGGACGAGGGTTTCCTGACCGAGCGCGGGGTCGTAGGCGATTTGGCTGGAGCGCTCCTCGGCCTGTCGGACCTGACCGGGATGGCAAGCGACCAGCAGCGACATGCTGGTCAAGGCGAGCAAGGCGCCAAGACGAAGTTTAAGCATTTCACTCCCTTTCTCTCGCATTGGGCCCCAAGCGAGTTGGGCGATCGCTGACGCTAGCACCTCCGAGGAGCGAGGACAACGGCCGCTGGGCTGCCAAACGCCCGGGGCCTTCATCGTCACCTTGGACGAAGCCCCTGTGAACCTGCCCCCCATAGGATGGGGGTCGGGGCATGCCCCTGAGTTGCCGAAAGACGGGGCGTCGCGCCGGGTCCGGGGATTCTCCCGGGATCCGAGGGGGCGCCGCCCCGGGGTGAAGGGAGGCTCGAATGGTGAGGCGGACCGCCGTGGTTTTGGCGCTGGCGTTGGGACTTCCGCTGGCGGCGTGCCAGCCGTCAGAGCAGCAAGCAGGAGGCGGAGCGGGGGGCGAGCAGACGAACAATCTGGCCGTGAACGCGGACATGCCGGGCGCGCACTTCGAGGACGCGTACACCAACCTGGCCGAGGTGCATATCAACCTGGTCCAAGGCGACTGGGACGGGGCCTCCGAGAACATGCGCGAGGTCCGCGAGAACCTCGACGGGATGAAGCAAGCCCAGGGCGAGCCCTTGACGGCAAGCGAGACGAACCGCATCAACGAGTTGCAACGCGCGGCCCTCAGTCTCGACCAGCTGATCGCGACCCGCAACCCTGAAGCGGTCGCCGAGTCGCGCACCCTCATGAACGCGTTCACGCAGGAATCCACCCTGGCCCAGGTGGGCATGACGGGTGGCGGTGCGGGGACCGCGCCGCAGCCGTAGCGGCCATCCCGAAAGGAGGCTTCCGTGCGGAAGCGTCGATTGCTGACCGTCGGCTTGCTGGCCATGCTCTTGCCCGTGGGGGCTTGCCAGCAGGAAGCCGAGACGCCGCCCGCCGGGGGAGGCGGGGGCTTCCAGAACAGCCCGATTCCCGGCCCTCCTCCGACCGAGCTGGGGAATGCCTACAAGCATGCCTACGTGAGCATGGCCAACGCCTACATCGAGATCTTGCAGCAGGACTATAACGCGGCCCTCCCCCATGCCCGGGCCGCCGAGCAGGAGCTTACGCGGATTCAGCGCATGGGCGGCCAGGCCTTGCCGGAAACCATCACCAAGGACATCGAGGAGGCCCGGACCATCGTCACCATGATCGAAGAGCGCAACCCCCAGGTCGCCTCGCGCCTCCAGGACACCATGGTGAGCATGACCCGCAACGCCGATAACTACGACCTGGCGCGCGCCTCAGGAGCCGGCGGGGGAGCGGGGACCACCGAGCGCAAGCTCGAAGGGCCCGGAGTCGCCAACCCGGAACCGCCTCCGGCAAGCCAGCCGGAGCGCCGCCCCCAGCAGGGCCCAACCCCACGACGATAAGCCTCGTTCGGCGCGAGGATCCCGCTGGGATCCTCGCGCCGAGGCCTTTCTATCCCGTCACCACGGCCAAGATCCGCTAGAATGAACAAGAGCACGCATCGGAAAGGGATGGAGATGGGTTTGATCAGCGCCGTTTTCTCGCTCTACGGGTGGATCGTCTGGATCTTCCACCTCGTCGTGGCAGGGCCCCTGCTGCTTTTGGCCGTGAGCCTCTCACCCCCCAAGGCGTTCGGGCTGATCAAGCTCTTCTGCCGCTCGGCGCTCGCCTTCACCGGGATCCGCGTCCACGTCAAAGGCCTGGAGAACGTCGCGCCCGGCCAGCAGTACCTCTTCATGGGCAATCATCCGAGCATGTTGGACCCGTTCATCTTGGCGATCGCCGTCCCCCGCTTCGCCGTCGGCATCGAGAAGGCTGCGAACTTCAAGATCCCCATCTACGGCGCGATCGTCACCCGCTGGGGCAATATCCCCATCCACAAGGACGACCCCGTCCGCTCCCGCGAGGCGATCGCTACCGCCATCGACCGCTTCCGACAAGGCGTCTCCATCGTCATCCTCCCGGAAGGCACCCGCTCCAAGGATGGCCACCTCGGCCCCTTCAAGAAGGGCGGCTTCCACCTCGCCATCGACACCGGAGCCACGATCCTTCCCATCACCATCCTGGGAGCCTACGAGGTCTTCCGCACCGGAGGCTGGCGCATTCGGCCCGGCCGCGTCGAGGTCGTCTTCGGTGAACCCCTGTCGGCCGTCGGCCAGACCCGCGAGGAGCTCGACGACCTGCTCGAAGCCACCCGAAGCCGTATCGAAGCGCCCATCCTGGAGGCAGCCAGCCCCGCCGTCTCCGCCTGACCCCATCCCCCAGAACAAAAAGGCGGGGAGGCAATTGCCTCCCCGCTCCGAGTTTGAGGTTACTTCAGCAGGCCGATTTCACGCAGACGCTGCTCGAGGAACGCCCCCGCCGTGATGGGCGGGAACTTGGCCGGGGTCTCTTCCGAGACGAACCGGTCGAGGACCGTGAGGTCGCAGCTCGAGTACGGATGCACGAAGAAGGGCATCGAGTAGCGCGAGACGTTGCGGCCGTCCTGGGGATTGACCACCCGGTGGGTCGTGGAGGGGATGACCTCGTTGGTCACGCGGCTGAGCATGTCGCCGGCGTCGACCACGATCTGGCCCGAGAGGGCGCTGACGCCGACCCATTCGCCTTCGTGCGTGAGGATCTCGAGGCCCGCCTCGGTCGCCTCGCAGAGGAGCGTGATCATGTTGATGTCCTCGTGCGCCGCAGCGCGCACGGCCCGAGGATCCATGCCTTCTTCGAGGGGCGGGTAATGGATGGAGCGGATGATCGAGTTGCCGTCCTTGACCATGTCCCGGAAAGTCTCCTTGGGCAGGTCGAAGTACTCGCCGAGCGCCTCGAGCATGATCTCGGCGGTGTTCTGGAGGTCGGCGTAGAGCGTGGTCATGACCGTCTTGAGCTCGGGAAGCTCCTCGGGCCAGACGTTGTCCGGATACTCGGCACGGTAGGGATGGCCCGCCGGAAGTTCGGGACCGGTATGCCAGAACTCCTTGAGGTCGCCGACGGAGGAATTCTTGGCATGTTCCTTGCCAAAGGACGTGTAGCCGCGCTGACCACCCGCCACGTGCTCGTAGCGCTTCTTGGTCGCGAGGTCCATCGTAAAGAATTCCTGGTAGAGTTCGTAGGCCTTGCGGATCAGGGTGTGGTCGATGGGGTGGCCCTGGAGCGTGATGAAACCGAACTCCTTGAGCCCGTCGCCGAACGTCTTGATGAAGCGTTGGCGCTCCTCGGGGCTGCCGTGCGTGTAATCGCTGAGGGTAACGACCGGAATCTGCACCTGATTCATGACCGGCATGGTCTCTCCTGCCTCCTCTTTGAGTTCGTGGCATCACCGATCCTAGAGGACCGGTACTCTACGGATACCGAGTTATCGCCCTTCCGGGTAATAACCTTGCTTTAAACTTTTTTCACGACGTCGTATCATGGCGGCATGGAACGCCTTTTCGATCGTGACTTGCCGCCCGGAGCGGTCGATCCCGAGTCCGCCTACCTGGATCTCGGCTTGCCCGCCGGCACGGCACGGCCTTATATCGTCCTCACCATGATCGCCTCGCTCGACGGCAAGGCCGTCGTCGGCGACGCCGGAAGCACTTGGGGCCTGGGGACCGAGGTCGATCATCTGTTGTTCAAACAGATCCAGCGGAATTGCGATGCGGTGATCGTCGGCGCGGGCGTGATGCGGGTCGATGATATCCCCTATCCCCGCATCACGCCCGAAGAAGCCGATCGACGCACGAAAACGGGCCTCCGCCCCAAGCCCCTCTGGGTCCTCGTCAGCGGCTCGGGGCGCCTCTCCCCCGACCTTCGCATCTTCCGTGGGGGGGGCGAGAACATCCTCATCATCACCACCGAGACCCCGGATCCCTCGACCCTCGCTGCCCTGGAGGGCAAGACGCAGGTGCGGGCCTTCGGCGAGCATACGGTAGACATCCCCGCCCTCATGCACGCCTTGCGGCATGACTACGGCATCCGGCGCCTGAATTCGCTGGGAGGCCCCATCCTCAACGGGGCGATGCTGGAAGCTCAAGCCATCGACGAGCTCTTCCTGACCCTGGCCCCCAAGATCCAGAACGGCCGAAACGGCGTCACCCTCTTCGAAGGCGAGGCCTTCCCGCCTGAGCACCTCGTCGGAGCCTCACTCACCAGCCTCTACCGCTCGGGAGACGAGCTCTACCTCCGCTACCGCCTTCGCCTCGCCCCATAGGGCTCTCAACCGCCCCATCGAGAAAGGACTCCCGTTGCGAATCGAACTTCAGGTCGCTATTGCCGATAGCTCGCTGGGACGCGTCCTCGTCGCCCGGAGCCCGGCCGGCGTCTGCGCCATCCTGATGGGCGACGAGCCTGACGCTTTGCGCCGCGATCTCCAGGAGCGCTTTCCACGAGCCAGGTTGCTTGACGGGGATTCGGACCTCGACGACCTGATGGCCAGGGTTCTAGGCTTCATCGACTCGCCGGCCCTCGGGCTCGACCTGCCGCTCGATAGTCGCGGCACCGCCTTTCAGCAGCGGGTCTGGCAGGTTTTGCGCGAGATTCCCATGGGGTCGACAGCGACCTATACCGAGGTGGCGGAACGCATCGGCGCGCCCATGGCCGTGAGGGCCGTGGCTCAGGCCTGCGGCGCCAATGCGCTGGCCCTGGCGATTCCCTGCCATCGCGTCGTGAGAAGCGACGGGGGATTGTCGGGGTACCGCTGGGGAGTCGACCGCAAGCGCGAGTTGCTCGCGCGAGAGGCGCAATCGCGCCTCGTCACGACGTCACCGTAAACGACGGCGCGAGCGCCGCTCAGGCTTGGACGGCGGCCTCTTCTCGTGAAAGCGCTCCCACGGTCATCGGATCGATCCGGGACTCGGCGGCGCCGTTGGGCCAGGCGATCAAGCCGAAGACCTCACGCCCTTGCGTCAGGTACCGCTCTTCGAAGTTGGTGAGCGGGCGATCGACGGAGACCACGATCTGATGGGGAATTTCCAGCTCGTTGAGGACCGAGACGGTGTAGTGGAAGAGCGCCTCGTGGTCGGTACGGAAGTTGAGGGCGCCACCGGGCTTGAGCAGCTTCTGATAGCGGCGCAAGCGGTCCGGATGGGTCAGGCGATGCTTGACCTGCTTGATATGAGGCCAGGGATCCGGGAAGAGCACCGAGATCATTTCGACCTCGCCGGGCCCAATGGCGTCGAGCAACTTGTCGGCGTCCCCGACCAGGAAGCGAACGTTCTTCAGGCCGTAGCGCTGACAGACGCCATGGGCCATGTAGACGCGGTCCGGCTTGAGCTCGAGACCGACGTGGTTGAACTCGGGGCTGCGGTACGCGAGGCGCGCCAGGTGCAGGCCCTTGCCCATGCCGATTTCGAGGTGAAGCGGAGCTTTCCTGCCGAAGACCTCATGCCAGCGCCCCTGCCAGCGGGCAGGCTCGGTGACCACGGTTTCGGGGGGAGTGTCCTGGATGAACCGGATTTGAGTCAGTTTTTTACGCATCGCTCGTCGTCTCGAATTGGCCGTCAAAGGCTTCAGTTTACCAAAAAAACGGCGACTTGAAACGGGGGAGTGGCGTCAAGACGTCCTTCTGGGGTAATCGAGCGTTCTCAAAGCCAGGTTAAATCCTCAAAAGAGGGATTTAACGGCTGCGAAGCTTCCCTGTTTGCTATAATTTGTAAGGTCGCACGGTTTCGACACGGGAGATCGAGGTCAACGTGAGCGAACGGAAGGTTCCCATCTTTGAACTTAGCCCCGGGATGGTGCTTGCCGAGCCGGTTTGCCACCCCTTCACCCAGCAAGTGATTTGGGCGAGCGGAACCACGCTCACGGATCAGCATATCGCGATGCTGCGCAAGATGGACCTGCGGGGCCTCAAGGTCGTCGACTTCGCGCACCGGGGTCCGGACCTCACGTCGTCCCCCCTGACCGGCGCCTCGGCAACCGTTCCGGCTGCCCCCGCCGCTCCGGCGCCGTCGTCCACTCCCGCTTCGGCGCCCCCCGTCCCGGAGTCACGGCCCGCCGAACCCGCTTCGGCCTCCGGCTCCGCC
>Ga0180215_1000169_pt1 | contig 94648 bp, 72 predicted proteins | sample eDN3rd37CBELigBY_FD_128871 | JGI IMG/M metagenome (GOLD analysis project Ga0180215, IMG submission 128871) | Enriched backyard soil microbial communities from Emeryville, California, USA - eDNA 3rd pass 37_C BE-Lig BY (version 2) (version 2) | ecosystem: Environmental > Terrestrial > Soil >...
GACCTTCCTGCGCGGCAAGCTCTACACGGGCCTTTCGTGCTCGCCCGGCGGTCGCGCCGGGGAAGCTCCGGCCATGACCCTCACCGACAGCCTCGTCCGGATGGGCTTCACGACCGGCCGGCTCAAGACCGGCACGCCCGCACGCATCGACGGCCGGAGCATCGACTTCGACGAGGTCGCCTTGGCTCCGGGCGAGGATCGCGGGCTCCATTTCTCGTTCTTGCCTCCTGAGAAGCCGATCCCGCAGGTGCCCTGCTACCTGACCGGGACCAATCCCGAGACCCACGCGATCATCAAGTCGGGCCTCGACCAGTCCCCGATGTTCACCGGCATGATCGAGGGCGTCGGCCCGCGCTACTGCCCCAGCATCGAGGACAAGGTCTTCCGGTTCCCCGACAAGGACACGCACCCGGTCTTCCTGGAGCCCGAAGGGCTCGACACCGACCAGTGGTACGTCCAGGGCATGTCGAGCAGCCTCCCCGAGGAGACCCAGCTCGCCATGCTCCGCACGCTGCCGGGCCTGCGCAACGTCAAGATGCTCAAGCCCGGCTACGCCGTCGAGTACGACTACCTTCCCGCCACGCAATTGCATCCCACCTTGCAGACCAAGCGGGTTCCCTCCCTCTTCACCGCGGGGCAGATCAACGGCACCTCGGGGTACGAGGAAGCGGCGGCCCAGGGGCTGGTGGCCGGCTTGAACGCGGCCCGCTACGTCCGGGGCCAGGAGATGGTGGTCTTCCCGCGCCAGGACTCGTACATCGGGGTGCTGATCGACGACCTGGTCACCAAGGAAATCCAGGAACCCTACCGCATGCTCACCTCGCGCTCCGAGCACCGCCTCACGCTCCGGCATGGCAACGCCGATCTCCGCCTCACCCCCCTCGGGCGCGAGCTGGGCTTGGTGGACGATGTCCGCTGGGAGACGTTTTGCCGGAAGCGGGAGGCCATGGAGGCCGCCACGCGCTGGCTGGAGGTCACCAAGGTCCAGCCCACCGAAGAAACCAACCGGATCCTGGAGGCGGCGGGCACCACTCCCATCGAGAAGACGGTCTTCTTGATCGATCTCCTGCGGCGCCCCCCGGTGCCGGCCGAGGTCGTCTGGCAACTGGGTGGCCGGGACGAGGATCCCGAGGTTCGCGAGCAAGTGGCCATCGGGGTGAAGTACGCGGGTTACATCTCGCGCCAGCAGGATCAGATCGACCGCGTGCGGCGCTTCGATGAGAAGGCGCTTCCCGAGGACATTGATTACTACACGATCAAGGGGCTGTCACGCGAGTCGCAGGACAGGCTCAGCCGGATCCGGCCTCGGACGCTGGGGCAGGCCTCACGAGTCGGGGGCGTGACGCCCTCGGACGTCTCGCTGCTCTTGGTACACCTGGAAACCCGCCGCCGGCAGCCGGTGACGAAAACCTAGCGGGTCGCGGGAGCGGGCTGCAGGGTTCCGGCGAGCCCCGTGAGGGCGGCCGAGACCGAGGTGGGCCAGCGCGGGTCGAGCTCTCCGCGCGCCTCGTCCAGGAGGGCGAGCAGGTAGGTCGAGAGGGCCCGGGGGTCGTCGATCGCCAAGTTGACCTTGGCGATGATGGCGGCCACGTCGAGCCTTCCGATCTTGAGCGGGCGATCGCCGTCAAACGACCGATCCGGCTCTTTCAGACCCAGCACCAAGGTCTTGACTCCAAAGAAGAAGCTATAACCCAGGAACAAGCGGTATTCCCGCTCCTTGACCGGCACCAAGCTGAGGTATTGCCAGGCCGAGGCCAGGTGATCGAGCACGTCGCGCATGACGGGGGCGATCGCCGCCACCCGCCGGGCCGCGTCGCTTTGCAAGAGGGCCTCGGGCACGAGTCCCGCGGCCTGGATGGCGGCGCGCGGGATGAAGCACCAGCCCTTCTGGTGATCTCCGGGGATGTCCTTGAGGATGTTGATCTTCTGCAAGTACTGGCCGAAGGGCTCCGAGCGGGCCAGGAGGTCGAAGTAGCGCTCCTTGGTGACGGCGTCCGAGTTCAGGTAAAAGAGCTCGGTCAGGAGCGTTCCGACGATTCCCGCGACGTAATGGCAGTAGCGGCCGAGGCTTTCCATGGTCGGCAAGACGCGAAGTGATTCGGCGTCGGCATCCAGAACACTCTGCATTTCGATCATGCCGGTGGCCATTTCCTGGAAGCAGCGGTCGACGACCTGGCGGTCGTGCGTGGGCAGGCTGTCCAGGGCTTCGAGGACGGCGTCGAGCGCCACCAAGAGCTCCCGATCAGCCGCCGAGATGCCGCGGCCCAGGGTTTGGACCGCGCGAGGCACCCAGTCCGGCGCGGGATGGGCCCGACCGGTGACGAAGGCCTGAAGATCGTGGATGAAGGCGGCTTTCTGGGGCGTGCGGAGGGTTTCCGCGTCCTCGAAGGTGTCCACCAGGCGGCAAAGCAAGTATCCCAGGCAGACCGAGTGGCGCATGGGGGGCTTCAAGAGGGCGATGGAAAGGGCGAAGGTCCGGGAGACCTTGGGCAGGAGGGCGAAGCAAGTTCGCCATGCATCGTCGTGAAGGGCGAGGTCGCGCATGAGGGTCCAATCCGCAGGATCGAGGGGTGGGCCGCGGTTCCATGGTAGCAGAGGGTCGCTCGCTTGGCGAGGCGACGACACAGCTTAGCGACATTAGACAAGCCACCCCGTGCTCCCCTGGCTAGACTGGGAGCAAAGGAGGGTGCGACATGCGCTTGGTAGGCCAGGACGTGGTTTGCATCTCGGTCATGGACTGGGAGCATCCGTTCCAGTCGAGTCGTCACCACCTGATGCGGGAGCTGGCGGTCCGCAACCGGGTGCTCTTCGTGGACGCCTCGTGCAATCCGCTGGATGCGTGGCGAGGCCGCAGCGAGGAGCGCTTCCGGCGCAAGCTCGAGGCCTGGCGGGGCCAAGACAACCCGCGCCAGGTCGAGAGCAACCTCTGGGTCTGGACGCCTCCCCCGGTGCTTCCGATGGGGCGGCTCTCGCCACGCCTGCTCTTCGAGCCCGTCTACCAGATCAACCAGCTCGCCCTGCGCCACGGGCTCAAGCGCGTCTCGCGCGAATTGGGCATCCGCGAGCCGATCCTCTGGATCTCGTTCGACGTCTTGATGAGCGAAGGCGCTATCGGAGCGCTCGACGAACAACTCCTGGTTTACCATTGCACCGATGAGATCACGGCCTTGCCGGGCATCTCCTCGCATGCGGGGCGGCTCGAGCGGCGGCTTCTGGCCATGGCCGACCTCACCTTCACGTCGAGCCCCGCCTTGTACGAGGGCAAGGCCCCGTATACCGAGCGCTGCCTGATGGTGCCCAACGGGGTGGATTTCGACCTCTTCAACCGGGCCGTGCACCCCGATACCTTGGTGCCCACCGACATCGCCCGCTTGCCCCGGCCGATCATCGGCTTCGCGGGCAACCTCGAGGAGCGCTTCGACGTTTCGCTCTGGCAATGGCTCGCCAAGGCGCGCCCCAACTGGTCCTTCGTGGCCATCGGGCCGATCGCCGCCTCTCGCCAAGCCGAGATCGACGCCATCCAGCTTCCTAACTGCCACTTCCTGGGCTTGCGCCCGCGCGCGGCGATGCCCGGCTACCTCAAGGCCTTCGACGTGGCCACCATCCCCTTCGTCTACTCCGAGCAGACCCGGCATATCTATCCGCTAAAGGTCAACGAGTACCTGGCCGCCGGCAAGCCCGTGGTCATGACCGACTTCGCCCCCCTGGCCGACCTCGAGGGCATGGCCCACGCGGCTTCCGACCGCCATGCTTTCCTCGCGGCCCTCGACCAGGCCCTCTCGCCCTCGCTTCGCGAATCCACCGAGCGCATCAAGCGCGCGCAGGCCCATTGCTGGGAGGCGCGCTGCCAGCAGATGGAAGCCGAGATCCTCAGCCTCCTGGCCACCAAGGCCAAGGCCACGCCCATTCCCCTCGGCGCCGAGCGCATCATCCGCCGCGGATTCTGATCCGCTGCGAAGGCCATGGGTGAAGCGGCCAATTGTTCACGTACAAATCCGGCAGCATGGCCAAGGGCATGAGGAGCGTGAAACGGTATTCTTGACCTTGTTCTGAGCGATCAGAGAAACGAGAAGGCCGGGCCGCTGGAGCCCGGCCTTGTTCTCTTCTCCGCGTGGTAAGATAGGGCGTCCCCCCTTATGAGGCTTCCATGGCAGTCGTCAAACCGTTCCGCGCCCTACGCTACGCTCACTCCAAGGCCCCTCGCCTCAACGAGGTGCTCAGCCCCCCCTACGATGCCCTGTCCACCGACCTGCAGCTGCGGCTCCACCTGAGGAACCCCCTCAACGCCGTGCGCCTCGAGTTCGGACAGGACCAGCCCGAAGACGACGTCGTCGAGAACCGCAACGTCCGCGCGGGCGACTTCTGGCGCGGCTGGCGCGACCAAGGCGTCCTGCGGCGCGACTCCGTGCCCGGCTTCTACCTCCTCGAGCAAAAACATCCCGCGGGCACCCGCCGCGGCTTCTTTGCCGTCGTCAAGCTCGAAGACCTCGAGAACAAGACCATCCTCCCGCATCAGGAGACCCTTCACGCCTCCGTCGAGGATCGCCTCCAGCTCCTGCGCGCCACCAAGGCCAATATCAGCCCCATCATGGCCCTCTACCGCGACCCCCACCAGATGCTCGCCGAGCTCTTCTTCGACCTCACCGACGAGGCAATGCCCCTCGTCGACGTCAAGGACGAGACCGGCGCGGATACCCGCCTCTGGTACGTCAACGACCCGGTGGCCATCGACAACATCCAGCACGAACTCGCCGAGAGCACGCTGGTCCTGGCCGACGGCCATCACCGCTACGCCGCCGCCCTGGCGTACCGCGACGAGATGCGCGCCCAGACCCCCGGCTGGACCGGGGAGGAAGCTTGGAACTACGCGCTCATGCTGCTCGTCGACGTCGAGGACCCTGGCCTGCGCATCCAGCCCCAGCACCTGCTCATCAATCCTGCCGCCTCCACCGCCAAGGGCTCGGTGCCCAAGGACTTCCTGACCCGCCTCGAAGCCGCGTTAATCGTGGGCGAGAAAGCCTTCGAAGGCGACCTCCCCGAGACCGCGCAGGTCGAGGAAGGCCTGCTGGACCTCTCGGAGGCCCCCGCGCACAAGACCCAGATCGGCATGCGCCTCGCCGGCAAGGCCCCGTTCTACATCCTCACCATGCATGAGGGCGTGCCCCTTGCGGGCAAGCATTCCGACGCCTGGAAGCGCCTCGACATGTCCCGCCTGCGCGAACTCATCCTGGAACGGATCCTCGGCATGACCGACGAAGACTGGTCTCGCCCAGAGGCGATCGCCAAGACCCCCGACTTCCGCGAGGTCCTCGTCGGCCTGGGCTCGGGACGCTACCCGCTGGCGTTCTTCCTGAACCCCACGCCCCCCGAGCAGATCTGGGACCTGGCGCAGGCCGGCGACCTACTGCCCGCCCGCTCGACCGACTTCACCCCCAAGGTTCCCGTGGGAATCGTCTTCAACACCCTGGAAGGCACGCTATGAAGACCCTCGTCCTGAAGCCCCAGCGCACGCATCGCATCCGCTCCGGCCACCCCTGGGTCTTCGCCGGCGAAGTCCAGAAGATCTCCGGCCAGGAGCAGCCCGGCGAAGTCGTCCAGGTCAAGGACGCCAAGGGCAAGTTCGTGGGCCTCGGCACCGTCAACCCGAATTCCAACATCCTGGTCCGCCTGGTGACCCGCCAGGAAGAAGCCGTCGACGATGCCTTCTGGCGCTCGCGCCTCGAAGAGGCGATCGCCCTCCGGCACGCCTACGTCACGGGCACCGACTCCTACCGCCTGGTCCATTCCGAGGCCGACGGCCTCCCGGGCCTCGTGGTCGACCGCTACGGCGACTACCTCTCGGTCCAGATTCTCTCCATGGGCATGGAAGTCCGCAAGGACCTGATCATCCAGACCCTCGTCGACCTCCTGAAGCCTAAGGGCATCTTCGAGCGCTCGGACGTCTCGGTCCGCCGCCTCGAAGGCCTCGAGGAGCGCAAGGGCGTCCTCTGGGGCGCGGCGCCCCCCGAGAACCTGATCATCCACGAAGGCCCCTACAAGCTCCTTGTCGACATCCCGAACGGCCAGAAGACCGGCTTCTTCCTCGACCAGCGGCCCAACCGCCTGCGGATCGGCGAACTCGCCAAGGGCCGCCGGGTCCTCAACACCTTCAGCTACAACGGGGGCTTCACGATGGCCGCCGCCCTCGGAGGCGCCTCCGAAGTGGTCAGCGTGGACATCTCCGCCGAGGCGATCGCCCAGGGGGAAGCCAACGCCAAGCTCAACGGCGTCTCGGAGCGCTGCACCTGGATCACCGCCAACGCCTTCGACTTCTTGCGCGAGCAAGAAAAGGCAAAGGAGCTCTACGACCTGATCATCCTGGATCCCCCGGCCTTTACCAAGAGCAAGGACTCGATTCCCGGCGCCATCCGCGGCTACAAGGAGATCAACCTCCGCGCCATCCGCATGCTCCGCCCGGGCGGTCTACTCGTGAGCGCCTCGTGCTCGCATCACATGGACGCCGAAACCTTCGTCTCGGTCATCCAGGACGCCGCCAACGACTCCGGCCGCCGCCTCCGCCAGCTCGACCTGCGCGGAGCGGGCATGGACCACCCCGTGCTTCCGGCCGCCCCCGAGACCAACTACCTCAAGTGCTTCTACGGGACGGTCCACTAACCTAACCGTCCCGCAATCTCATGGCCGGGGCAACGCCGCTGATGACGCGACGTTGCCCCGGTTTTTCCGTTTATCGGCAGGGCCAATTCGTCTTCGAGACGCCAGTTTGCTCCCGGAACTGGGAATAAGACATGAAGCTGTCGCCGTTACGTCGCCCCGGGGGTGTGCCGATGAAAGTCTTGAAATCCGCCACGGATAACCTCACGAAGCCGCGTCCGTCCGCCGAACCGGCCAAGGACGATGCCGCGTCGAAACCCCGCGTCGACGACCTCAAGAAGCTCGACACCAACAAGGACGGCAAGCTCGATCGCACCGAATTCACCAAGTCCTCGCGCTTCCAGAGCGCCGACGAGCGCCAGCGCGAAGCCCTGAACCGGGCCTATGACTCGGCGGCCAACTCCGCCGGCCAGATCGATACCGACGCGAGTTTCGAAGCCCTCGCAAAAATGCTCGACGACGCCACCGCCACGGTCCCGGCTTCCGAGCCCGAGGTCGGCGGCATCGAAGCGGCCTACAACTCCGTCAAGGGCTTCTTCGGCGATATCTTCGGCAAGATGAAGCAAGCCGCCTCGGACTTCGTCTCCTGGGCCGGCGACCAGCTAAACAAGTTCACCAACGGCTTCTTCGAGCAGTTCGAGACCGAGGTCGTCCGCCGCTCCGACGCCCCGGACGCCACCGCCGCCCGCAAGCGCCTGCGCGAGACCGAAGCCGCCGAGACGGAAGCCCTATCCAAGCTCTCGCCCCAGGACCAAGATGCCTACAAGGCCGTCGTCTCTGAGATCGGCTCCGATCCCGATACCCAGCTACTCCTGCGCAACCTCTTGCTCGACGGCCGCCTCCCCGGCGGAAACGACCTCGCCGACGGCAAGAGCCTGCTCTCCAACCTCTCGAGCCTGGCGCAGCAGCCCCTGGCGGACGGCATCGACCGCAAGGAATTGCTTGCCGACGTACTCGCCCACGTCGAGGACCCCATCACGATCGCCCAGAAGCAACAGAACACCTGCGGCCCCACCACGGGCCAGCTGATGCTCGCACGCCAGGAGCCCGCCGAGTACGTGCGGATTGCCGCCGGCCTCGCCTCTCCCGACGGCAAGGTCACGCTCCAGAACGGCGACACCATCCAGCGCGAAAGCGACTGGAACGCGCGCACCGACGATAACCGCACGCTCGGCAACCGCCTGATCCAGACCTCCTTGATGGAATACGCCAACGGCAAGTTCGATTACGACAACGTCAACGACACCCGCAAGGTCAACCTCGGAGTCATGGACCTCGACATCCCCGGCCTCCTGCCCAACGAAATGGTCAACCTGGCCGAAGCCCTGACCGGCAAGGCCTACGACACCGACTACTCGATCATGAGCGACCGCGTCAGCTCCGACTTCCAGGAAGCCCTGGACAAGGCCGGCCCCGGGTCCGAGTTCCCCGTCCTCGTCAACTACAACGTGAACGGCAGCGGCGTCTCCAGCACCAGCCCCCACTACATGCTGGTCACCGGCTACGACGCCGAAACCGGCATGGTCAGCGTTTCGAACCCCTGGGGCCGCGAAGAGCAGATCGCCCTCTCCGAGCTGCAAACCCACTTGATTGCGGCCATGCCGCCCGCGGCCTGAGTCCCTGGCCGCGCTCCTGCATTGATTCCTTCTCCGACACGGGTATAGAAGCCTCAACGGCCTGCCCCCGATCTTGAGGATTCCCGCGTGCTCCGAAACCGCCTGCTCCTGATACTCCTCGCCGCGACCCTCAGCGGCTGCGTCCCCGCCCACCGCGCCGACGGCGCCGTCTACTCCGCCCTCAGGGACGAACTTCCCGCCGCCGAATGGCAGGGCCTCAAGGGCCGGCGCATCGTGCTCGATGCGGGACACGGCGGCAAGGAGCCCGGAGCCGTCGGTCCCGGCGGCCTCAAGGAAAAAGACGTCAACCTCGCCGTCACCCTGGAGCTCGCGTCGCTGCTTCGGCAAGCCGGAGCCGAGGTCCTCTTGACCCGCGACAAAGACATGACCATGAGCCTGCCCGACCGGGTCACCTTCTCGAACGCCCAGGACCCGGACCTCTTTGTGTCGATTCACCATAACGCGACCCTCGAGCCGCATAACCAGCTCGACGAAACCCAGACCTACTACAAGATGGACGACGCGGGGCCCTCCTACGAGCTCGGGGCCGCCATCCACCGCCGCTTGATCCGCAACCTCGCCATGCCCAAGGAGCGGCTCGCGCCCGGCAACTACTTCGTCCTGCGCTACTCGAAGGCCCCCGCCATCCTCGGCGAAGCCTCGTACATCAGCCACCCGGACATCGAACGCAAGCTGGGCACCCAGACCGCCGTCCGGCTCGAAGCCCAGTCCTACTTCCTGGGCATCGCCGAGTACTTCAAGAACGGCCGCCCCAAGATCACATCCTTCGCCAAGCAAGAAGGCACGGATCCCGCCCGCCCCGTGATCGTGGCGCAGCTCGACGGCGACGGCTCACCCGTCTCGCCCTCGTCCATCGTCATGACCCTCAACGGCAAGAAGGTTCCCACCTCGTTCGACCCCGTCACCAACGCGGTCATCCACCAGCCCACCGACCCCTTGCCCAACGGCAGCCACGTCGTCACGCTGAGCTTCCGCAACGTGAAGGGCAACTCCGCGAGCAAGGCCGAAGCCCTCGTCACCGTCAACGCTCCCGCCACGCGCGCCCAGCTCGCCAACCCGCTCGGCGCACCGCCTCCGAACGGCCGGATGCCCCTGATCGCCCGCTTCGAAGATGCCAACGGCAACCCGGTGGCCGACGGCACCCCCGTCTTCTGGAAGGCCACCGCCGGGCAGTTCTACCGCCCCACGACCGCCACCCGGGGCGGCAAGGCCGTGAACTACCTTGAAAACCTCGATGCCAAGGCCCCCAAGACTGCCACGGTGACCGCCGCGACGCCCCATGCCACGGCCTCGCTCTCAGTCGAGACCGCCGCCAAGCCCGCCCTCATGGGCTACGTCACCAGCAAGGCCGGCAAGGTCATCTCGGATGCCCGCGTCATCGCCATCGGTCCCGAACAGCGCTTCACCGCCATCTCCAACGAGGACGGCACCTTCTGGTTCACCGACGTCCCCGCGAAGCTGACCGAGCTGCGGGTCGAACGCCCCGGCTACAAGCCACTCTCCTACGCGCTACGCCAGAAGGCCTTCGTCGACCTCCAGATGGAGCCCCTCTACGACGGAGCCTTCCACGACCAGGTCATCGTCCTCAACCCCGCAGGCGGTGGCGACGAGCGCGGCCCCGTCTCGGCGCGGGCCTACCAGGCCTCGGCCCTCAACTGGCAGATTGCCGACGCCCTGCGCGAGTACCTTGAAGACGCCGGCGCCAAGGTCGTCCTCACCCGCGATCGCGACGACATGGTCAGCGACATCCAGCGCGTCCGCCTCGCCAACGAGGCCGGCGCCACCCTCTTCCTCACCGTGGCCCTCAACTCCGAAGGCGAGGACGACTTCCGCGTCGAGCACTACCCCTCCAGCACCAAGGGCAAGGAGCTCTCGGAGGCCATCCGCGCCCCCCTCGAACGCGCGCTGGGCGCCAAGGGCCAGACCAAGCCCTACGCCAGCTACGTGCTGATCCATCCCGCCTGCCCGTCCGTCACCGTCGTTCCCGGCCCCTTGAGCCGTTACGACGCGGATCTCATGCCCGCCCAGACCCGCGAAGCCGCCTACGCGATCTTCCAGGGCCTGCAACCCCAGAAGTCCGAAGCCGCCAAGCTCAAGGTCAAGCTGCGCTACCGCTCGGGGGACGCCGTTCCCAACGGCACGGCCACGCTGGACACCCGCCTGACGGGCCTCACCGACGCCAAGGGCACCTGGGACTTCGAGAACCTGGACCTCGGCCAGCACCACCTGACCGTCTCCGACGGCCATTTCACCCGCTCGCTCTGGGTCGTCGACCTGGGCAAGAACGAAACCCGCGAGATCGAGGTGATCCTCGACCAGCCCGAACTCCCGGATAACGCGGGCTAAGCGAGGTATACCGGGCCGACGGGCTCAATTCCCCTTGGCCCGCTCTTGCACCGGCAAGGGCGCCAGCGCCTTGGCCAGCTCCGCCTGGGTTTCGGCGAAGTGCCGGTTGAGGATCAAGATCTCCTCGGTCATGATCCGGTTCAGCGCGATCACCGCATCGAGCTTGGCCAGCGGGTTCGGGCCCACCTCCCGGGGAACCTGCGCGCGCTGTCGCGCGATGCCTTCGAGCTCTTTTTGCGTCTTCGCCGCCCGCGAGGCCAGTCCCTTTTGTAGCTCCCGTTGCCGCTGAGCCACCTGCGTATTGGCCTCTGCGGCGATCGCCTGCATCCGATCCACCTCTTTGCTCAGTTCCTGGGTCGCCACGCGGGTGGCGACCAGTTCCTGCTTCATCTCCCTCAAGAGGCCCATGGCCTCGGGCACGAGGCGCAAAGCGGCGAGGCCGCCGACCAGCAAGCCCAGCGTGAGCAAGGCCAGGAGGACGGTGATCGCGATGAGGAAGCCTTTCGTGTGGCGTGACGGGACGGGTGTGGACGTCATGACGTTCTCCAGCAAGAAGGGGCTGCCTCACGTCGGTGAGACAGCCCCCGATGCCTTCTGCGATCTCCGCAGGGGCTAGTGGTGGAACTGGGCGGCTTCCGTCGAGCCCTTCAGGGCCGCGGTGGAAGCCTGTCCCGCGGTGATGGCCATGAGCACCTGATCGAAGTATGAGGTGCCGACCTCACGCTGGTGACGGGTCGCCGTGTAGCCCTGGGGCTCGGCGGCGAACTCCCGCTCTTGCAGGTCGACGTACGCCGTCATGCCCTTCTTGCGGTACTGCTGGGCCAGGTCGAACGTATGCAGGTTGATGAGGTGCCAGCCCGCCAGCGTGATGAACTGGAACTTGTAGCCCATCGCGCCGAGTTCCTCCTGGAAGCGGGCGATTTGCTTGTCGTCCAGGTGCTTCTTCCAGTTGAAGGAAGGCGAGCAGTTGTACGCCAGGATCTTGCCGGGGAACTGGGCGTGGATGGCGTCGGCGAAGACCTTGGCCTCCTGGAGGTCGGGCTTGCTGGTCTCGAACCAGAGCACGTCCGCATAGGGAGCGTACGAGAGCGCCCGGATGATGGTCGGCTCCATGCCGTCCTTGACCCGGTAGAAGCCCTCGGGAGTGCGCTCGCCGGTGAGGAAGGCGCGGTCGCGCTCGTCCACGTCGCTGGTGAGCAGGGTGGCGTTGAGGGCATCCGTACGGGCGATGATCACGGTGGGCACGCCCATGACGTCCGCGGCGAGGCGGGCGCCCTGGAGGGTGCGGATGAACTGCGAGGTGGGCACGAGGACCTTGCCTCCCAGGTGACCGCATTTCTTTTCGCTGGCGAGCTGATCCTCGAAGTGGACGCCGCCGGCGCCCGCCTCGATCATGCTCTTCATGAGCTCGAAGGCGTGAAGCGGTCCGCCGAAGCCCGCCTCGGCGTCGGCCACGATGGGCGCGTACCAGTGGGTCTCGGAGTTGCCCTCCAGGCGGTGAATCTGGTCGGCGCGCATCAAGGCGTTGTTGAGGCGCTTGACGACCGAGGGCACCGAGTTGGAGGGGTAGAGGCTCTGGTCGGGGTAGGTCTGCCCCGAAAGGTTGTTATCGGCGGCCACCTGCCAGCCGCTGAGGTAGATGGCCTGGAGGCCGGACTTCACCATCTGGACCGCCTGAGCGCCCGTGAGCGCCCCGAAGGTATTGACGTACGATTGGGTCGTGAGCAGCTTCCAGAGGCGCTCGGCGGCGGCCTTGGCCAGGGTGTGCTCCACCATGAGCGAGGGGCGCAGCTTCACCACGTCCTCGGCGGAATACTCGCGCTGGATGCCCTTCCAGCGGGCGTCGTCGGCCCACGTGCGCGAAAGGGCCGTCACCTGGGATTTCATCTCATTGGCCATCAGCCTGTCACTCCTTCGCAAAGTCGGGAAACGGGTTCCATGCGCTCAGCCCAAGAGCGCGTCGTACGCGGGAATCGTCAGGAAATCGACGAAGTCCTTGGACTCGACGAGTTGGTCCAGGAGGGACTTGGCCTCCTGGAGGCGCGGGGACGGGGGAAGCTTCTCCAGCTCCGCGTCCCGCAGCTTGCGGTAGAGCTCGGGCGTCACCTGGCGGCCGTCTTGCAGCCTCACGCCATGTCGGATCCACTGCCAGACCTGGGCGCGGGCGATCTCGGCCGTCGCGGCGTCCTCCATCAGGTTGAAGATGGCGACCGCTCCCGTGCCGCCCAACCAGGCGGTGAGGTACTGGAGGGTGACGTTGAGGTTGTTGCGCAGGCCGGTCTCGGTGACCTGCGCGCCGGCGATCGCCAGGTCCAGCAGGTGACGCGCCTCGATCGTGGTCTCGTCGCGCCGGATCTGCTTCTGGTGGGGCGCCTGGCCCATGACCGCGTCGAACTCGCGCATAGCCACCGACACGAGGTCGGGATGCGCCACCCAGGTGCCGTCGAAGCCTAGCTTGGCCTCGCGGACCTTGTCTTCGCGGACGCGGGACATGGCGATATCGTTGACCTTGGCGTCCTTGCGGCTCGGGATGAAGGCCGCCATCCCGCCGATGGCATGCGCGCCGCGCCGGTGGCAGGTCTTGACCAGGAGGTCCGCGTAAGCCGCCATGAAGGGCACGGTCATCGTGACCTGCGCGCGATCCGGCAGGACGAAGTCGGGCCGGTGCGAGAACTTCTTGATCAAGCTGAAGATGTAATCCCAGCGCCCCGCGTTGAGGCCGGATGCGTGCTCCTTGAGCTCGTAGAGGATCTCGTCCATCTCGAAGGCCGCCAGGATCGTCTCGATCAGGACGGTCGCGCGGATGGTCCCGCGGGGGATGCCCATCTCGTCTTGCGCGGCGTTGAAGACCGCGTTCCAGAGGCGCGCCTCCAGGTGGCTCTCCAGCTTGGGCAAGTAGAAGTAGGGGCCCGAGCCCCGGCGGATCAGCTCGTGGGCGTTATGGAAGAAATAGAGCCCGAAGTCGAAGAGGCTGGCCGAGACGGGCTGCCCGTCGATCAAGAGATGCTTCTCGACCAGGTGCCAGCCGCGGGGCCGGACGAGCAGGGTGGCGATCTCGGGCTTGAGGGCGTAGACCTTGGACGGCGTGTCCAGTCGCAAAGTCCGGCGGACGGCCTCCATCAGGTTGCGCTGCCCGTCGATGACGTTGCGCCAGGTGGGGGAGGTCGAGTCCTCGAGGTCCGCCATGAAGACCTTGGCGCCCGAGTTGAGGGCGTTGATCATCATCTTGCGATCCGTGGGGCCCGTGATCTCGACCCGGCGATCCATGAGATCCTTGGGGGCCTCGGCCACCGTCCAGTCCGACCGGCGGATATCCGCGGTCTCGGAGAGGAAGTCCGGGAACTCGCCGGCCTGCAGGCGCGCGAGGCGACGCTCGCGGGCTTCCAGCAAAGCCTTGCGGTCGGCCTCGAAGCGCTGCGACAAGCGGTGCACGAAGGACAACGCCTCGGGGGTCAGGATATCCTCGTCTTCCGGGCCGATTGGCGCACGGAGGGTCAAGCCTTCAATCTGTATCACGGGGAAGAACCTCCTCGGCCGCCCTTTCGGCGGCCACCTCTGCAGCGGGGAAAGCTGACTGCGGGGGCCCGTTCACCCTCGCCCCGCCACTCCATCGTTAACAATTTAGAGTGACGAATCGTTAAGTGAAACAGAAACTAACTTACCTTAACCAAGCAGAAGTCTCAAGGGATGAGCGTGTAATCGTGTCGGGCTAGGGAAGACCTTCGCGCTCGAGCCGTCTATCGATGGTGAGCGCGAGACCTGAGAGGGCCCCGAGGCCCAGGAGGGCGGCCCAGAACCAGGGATCGGTGGGGCGCGTGATGCGTTCGCCAAGCAGGGCGTAGAGAACAGTGCCGGGCAAGACCCCGATGGCCGTGCCCACGAGGTAGACGCCGAAGGGAATCCTCACGATCCCCGCGAGGTAGCTGATCAGGTAGGACGGCAGGACCGGGATCATCCGGATGCCCAGGACCGCCCAGGCCCCACGGCGGAGCATGAGGGTTTCCGCCATCAAGAGATGCTCGTCTCGAACCATGCCGCGGATGAGGCGGCGGCCCCAGCGGGTGCCGAGGGCGTAGAGCACGGCCGCCGCGGCCATGATCCCGAGCCAAGCCCATGCCACGCCCCATGGCAAGCCGAAGAGCAGACCCGAAAGCGCGATCAACAAGAAGTTCGGAAAGACCGGAAGCAACTGCTGAGCCACGAACAAGGCCACGAGACCGATGGGAGCCCAAGGACCGAGGGGAACGAGGGCTTTACGAAGGGAATCGAGGTCGAGCAAGTCGCGATAGGGCCAGAGGAGGGCGATCGCCAAGCCAACGACCAGCAGCAACGCCGCGCCCTTCGCGACTTGCCCGGGGCTCGGAGCGCGAAAGCCTCTGGTCTCGTCATCCCGGCCCATGCAGCCCCCGTCGACGTCCCCATGCCACGCCCGCCCTCCTCGGCGCCATGGGCGACGGGTCGAGGGCGGCCAATCTTAGCGTACCGTCACGCGCTCGCGGGGGCTAGGTCCACTCTGCTCAGGGGACTGGGGCATCTCGTCGGCTGCGTGCTTCAGTCGGCCGTGACGGCGATGCTCAGCTCGCCCTGCGGCTGGCGATCGCCAGGAGCCAGCCCGCCCGGCTTGAAGCCCTCGGCAACGACCGAGTACGTGCCCGCCGAGGCCGGGGTGAACGAGGCCGTCTTGGCCGTCCAGCCGTAGTCATCGGTGCAGGGAATCGGCGAATCGGCCTGCGCCGTCAAGCGCGTCGCCCTAATGGATACCTTCCGGGACGCCTCGTCCACGTCCACGAAGACCTCGCCCACCTTATTGCACGAGCTGCTGCCGATCACCACCTGGACCTTGAGCTCCACGGGCATCCCGACGCGGCCCGTCAACGGTCCCTCGAGGTCCAGGATCTCGGTCGGCTCCGAGACCCAGCGCACGTCCGACGCGTCCTGGCGCGGCGTCACCTGCTGGGACGGCAACTGCGACAAAAACGACTCGAGGTTCGCGCAGCCCCCGAGCCCCAGGCTCACGCATCCCGCCGTCAAAAGCCCCAGGCCCCATCGGCTGCCCCGCGACCATCCCCGCATGCGCATGACGTCCCTCCCCTTCGCGCCAAGCGGGCGCGACAGCGACCCCGGACCGCTCCGGGGCCTGCCTCCATGCTAGCGTGTCGACGTCAAAGGAGCGAGCCCAAGTTGCACAGGCGAGCGTCGCCGCATGACCAAGCGGCACAGCGTCGAGTCTAGGGAAGCGGCTCCAGGTGGCCCATCCCGCCCTGCTGGAAGCGATGGACCGCCTCTTGCACCTGCGCCTCGGTGTTCATGATGAAGGGGCCGTACGAGACGACCGGCTCGTCGATGATCATGCCGCCCAGGAGCAGCACATGGGCCGCGTTCACGGCTTCCAGGGTGAGCGTGCCCTCGCCGTGAAGGGCGATCGCCTGCGCTCCCGAGACCCGCTGCGAGGCCCCCTCGGCCTTGACCTCGACCTCGCCCGTGAGGACGTAGAGGACCGTGTTCCAGCCCGCTTCCAGCTCCAGGTCGATCTGCCGCTCCAGCGTGATATCCAGGAGGTTGAAGGGCTCCACCGGCACGACGGGCGACTTCACGCCCCCGTACTGCCCGACGACGACGCGGACGCGATCGCCTTGCTCGTCGCGCCAGACCGGCACGTCGCTGCTCTCCAATCGGAAGACCCGCGGGGTGGCGCCCTTGTTCTTGCCGCTGAGGTTCACGAAGACCTGAACGCCATGCACCGCCGTTCCCAACTCCGCGGGGCGCTCGTCATGCACCACTCCGCGGGCCGCCTGGGTCCAGATCAAGCCGCCGGCGCCCATCTCGAAGTCGTTGCCCAATGAATCCCGGTTGCGGATGGCGCCGGGCGAGTTCTCGAAGACGTAGGTCGCGGCCGAGAAGCCGGCATGCGGATGGGGCGCGAACGTCACGTCGCTCATCAGGAAGTGATCCATCCCCATCACCGGCTGGACGAGACCCGCCACCTGCGCGACCACGATCCGGTTCGCGGAGAACCCCGCGCCCATGTTGGCGTTGAGCGTGGGAAGGGGGGGCGAGATCTCGATGCTCATTTGAATTCTCCGTCGGGAAATCGGGACACTCAATCCCCATGACTACCATGGAAATATTAAGCCCTGATTGCCTCTGATCCAATCATTCCGCCAATTTCCTTGTCAATAGCCGCCATGTAAGGTAAAACAAGCCTAGCCGCCCTCTCCCCCTGGAAAGCAGGCCCCATGACCGAGTTGCCGCCGGTGCTCAGCCGCATCATCCAGGCCCGCAAGGCCGATATCGGAGCCTACGAGGTCGCCCGCGTGCTGCCTTTCCGCGAGATGCGCATGGTGGGACCCTTCACCTTCCTCGACCACGCGGGCCCCGTCTCGGTCCCCGCGAACGTCGACACGCGCATGGACGTCCTCGCGCATCCGCATTCCGGCCTTTCGACCGTCAGCTACCTCTTGGCGGGCGAGATGATGCACCGAGACAGCACGGGCGCCGAGCAGATGCTTCGGCCCGGCGACGTGAACTGGATGATCGCGGGCCGGGGCGTCAGCCACTCCGAACGCCTCGAAGGCGCCTTCCGCGAGAGCGGCGGCACGCTCGAACTGCTCCAGGCCTGGGTGGCCCTCCCAACCGAGGACGAAGAGACCGATCCCGGCTTCGCCCACCACCCGACCTCCGCCCTGCCGACCTTCGAGGAGGCCGGCAACTTCAGCCGCCTGATCGCAGGCTCCGCCTTCGGCGTCACGGCACCCGTCCGGACGCACTCGCCCTTGTTCTACCTGCACGTCGACCTTCAAGCCGGCGCGCAGACGCCTTTACCCACCGGCTACCCCGAACGCGCCGCCTACGTCGTCCACGGCCGGGTCGAAGTATCCGGGCAAACCTACACCCGGGGCCAGTTGCTGGTCTTCGCCCCCGAGGCCGCGCCCGTCCTCACGGCCCTGGAGCCCTCGACCGTCATGCTGCTCGGCGGCGAACCCGTCGGCCCCCGGCATATCTGGTGGAACTTCGTGGCGTCCAGCAAGGAGCGCCTCGAGCAAGCCAAGGCCGATTGGCAGTCCGGGCGTATCGCGCTCCCCATCAACGACGGGGAATCGTTCATCCCGTTGCCCTGAGCGGCGCGGCGTTACAAAACATAACTCGGACAAGCCCCTGCCTTTGGAGTTAAGGTAGGGGCTCTAGGCGTTCTATACGAATCCCGCGGCCTTGAAACCAAGACGCCACCGTAATTTGAGCATCAATAGGGGCAATCATGTCAGAAGGCAAACTCTGGACCAAGGATTTCATCTTCATCGCGCTGGTGAACCTGTTTCTCGCGCTGAACTTCTACCTCTCGATGATCGTGATCTCGCAGTTCGCGACCGAGCGGTTTCAGGCGACTCCCGGCGAGGCCGGGGCGGCGGTGGGAATGTTCGTCATCGGCCTCTTGGTCGCGCGCTTCTTCACCGGTAACTGGCTGAGCCGCATCGGCCTGGCCCGGGTCCTGTACACCGGCGTCGGCCTCTCCATCGTGGCTTCCGCCGCGTACTTCGCCGCCACTTCGCTACCCTTGCTGCTGGGCGTCCGCTTCTTCCACGGGGCGACGTTCGGGATTGCGAGCACGGCGGCCGCGACCATCGTGGCGAGCATCATCCCCAAGCACCGCATCGGGGAGGGGATCGGCTACTTCGGGCTCAGCATGACGGTGGCATCGGCCATCGGGCCGTTTCTCGGCATGATGCTGGGGCAGAGTGGGGATTACCACGTGATCTTCGGCACCCAGATCGTCGTGGCGGCTTTTGCGGTCTTGGCGTCGGCCTTCATGGACCGCGACAAGCTCAAGTCGACGCTGGATGGCGGTAACGCTAGCAAGCGCTTCGCCGTGTCAAACTTCCTCGAGCCCAAGGTCCTGCCGATTTCGCTCGCGATCATGGTGCTTGCGTTCTGCCAGTCGAGCGTGATCAGCTTCCTGGCGCTTTACGCGCAGGAGCTCAAGCTGACGACGGCGGCCAGCTTCTTCTTTATCGTCTTCTCGGCGGTCTTGTTCATCTCGCGGCCTCCGGTGGGGATGCTCTTCGACCGGAAGGGCGAGAACGTGATCATGTACGCGGCGATCGCGATTCAGGCGCTGGGCTTGTTCGTCATGAGCCAGGCGAACAGCAGCGCGACCCTGCTACTCGCCGCCGCCCTCATCGCCCTGGGCTTCGGCTCCCTGCTCTCGACCGGCCAGTCCGTGGCCGTGAAATCCACCGAACGCCACCGCATGGGCCTCGCGACGTCGACGTTCTTCATGATGAGCGACATCGGCTTCGGCCTTGGCCCCTTCGTCTTCGGGATGCTCCTCCCCCAAACGGGCTTCCGAGGTATGTACCTCGGCGCAAGCGCGGTGGTGCTGGCATGCACTGGGTTATACTACGTCGTGCACGGCCGAAGCACCGCAATTAATGGCGAGCTAAATGCTCCCCGGCATATCTAGAGGTTGTGTGAAAACAAGATTGTGGCAGAATGAGGCGCAATGAGAAAGCCTTCTCTACCGAATTCACCGATGCTGAATGGGCATCCTGGCCCCATTGATTCCACGTCCAAGACCTGGCGGTCGCCCTCCCAAGCACGATAAGCGCGAGAACTAATGCCATCTTTTACGTTTCGCGAGCGAATTCTCCCTGGCAGATGCTTCCGGACGAGTTCCCGCGTTCGTCTAAGGTACATTGGCACAACCCGACCTGGCGTGTTATCGGACTCCGGGAAGAAATTATCGTTGCTCTTTGCGAACAAGTTCGCCTCTGGTCCGGGGGGCCTGCCGCACCTACAGCCGAAATAGTGGACAGCCAATCGGGAAGAACAGCCGAAAAAGAGGGGGCGCGACAATAAGACGGAGCTAGGCGCCAAAGTGGACGTAAGCGTCATATTTCACCGAAACGCGCGATCTTACACAAGAAAGTCTTAAATCCCACGGACATCCAAGACCGCGCGGGAGCCCAGTCCCTTTTCGAGATGGAGAAGAGACGTTATCTTGGCCTCTCGCTCATTCTCGATCTCCAGGGATATACCGATCCGGCACTCCGTGAACGATCCCTGGACGTTCATTTCGACCTTCACACTGTCGGTCGTTCCCAACAGATGGACAATTTCCAGCTGATGTAGATCCACCTGAGATGCTAGCGACTACGATCTTGGCACGACGCTCGCTCGTCTAGCGGATTTTCGCTCAGCTATGCATGAACCAAAGACTTACCAAAGACTACGAGAGCCTCCCCAGACACAAGAGGCCCTCATTTACGCTACTAGTTGCCGTTAGAGGCTGAGACGGTTAGTAGCTAATGGCATTTCACACAACCTCTAGCATGTACTGAGCAATGAGCCAATTATCGTTCAGACGACTTTGATGTCGATTGGTACGGCTACCAACCTATGATCCTTTTCCAACCTGGTCCATGACCATTAAATTATGATATATTTTGGTATCACCTTTTCGAAAAACATGGTCAATAGGCAACGATATTTAATCATCACACACACCAACGTTGGCATATCAAATTTTTTATCGATACAATAATCCTCTGAAAATATGATTTCCAATTTTGCAATAAACCATGCCATAGGTTCGATTACAGAACTCCGTCGCTTGAAGAATAGAAACAACACTTGCTCACACCTAACTATTAGTGAGTCCTACTCCAAAGTTCTAAACACGTGAATGTCGAGCACTACCATCCAGCAAAAAACGCCTAGGAGTTAAAATGGACCCCATTCTAAAGAAGTTAGATACAAAAATAGCGTTCTTTGAACGATCACCGAATCGCAAAAACGAACTAAAAACATATTATCAAGCAAAATTCGAATACTGCATTATATTCCTAATGGCGTATTTATGGAATCGAAACCTCTCCCAGGTCCCATCAGAAACCAGAGAGCAAGTAATAAAAAACATCCAACGCCCAAGTATTGGATCTATTTTATCTACAATTCGAGCGCTAGACGTAGATCTTGAATTTTTTGGCAACAAGAAAGTACAAAAAACACTTAACCGATATCCGGAATTTAGAAATGATTCCATTGGCCATGGTTACGTTTTTGAAGATGGAAGTGAAGCAGATATTGAGGCATTTAAGAAGTTAATTTCCGAGCTATATGAAGCAAACATTCAGATATTGCAACAAAGGCACGACTTAATCTTAGTTCAAGAATGCCAAAATGAACTGTACAGCGGAATTCGATTCCGTTTAGATGAGAACGATTATACACATTGGTCCTGCTCGGCAAACGGTATTAGATTAGAAACTAATAGTCTATATTTCAAAGGGAAACGTGGAAACTATTTCAGAATTAGCCCATTTATTCACATCATCCCAGATAGCCAGTACCTGATTTTCCGAAGCGTGTCAGAAAAGCTTACAGGAAGAACAAAGTACAACTACATCTCTCAAACTGGAACCATTGAATTGGAGTGGCCGGAACTTGCCAATCTTTGGGTTGAGCAAGATGGGATAAGAAAGAAAAGCCCAAATGGCACTATCATTAACAACTATGCAAACAATTACAAGAGCTACCTAGACATTGGAATCAAGAAAAAAGTACTGAAATTTATTTTAGAGAACAAGGCCTCCGTAGCATCAACGCTTTGGGGGCATGGCGGAATTGGAAAGACTGCGACAATCCAAAGCATTTGTGAAGACCTGATTAGAAGCAATGAAAAAGTCTTCGACTATATTATATTTCTTTCAGCAAAAGACCGGAAATACAATTACTACACCGGAAAAATCGAAAGAATCGAAGAGCACGTAGATTCCTTTGAAAACCTCATTAAAAGAATTAATATCGTCCTGGGCAATGAGCCGTCCGCCAATACTGAGGCGATTGAAAACTTTACGGGCCGTATGCTTTTGATTATTGATGACTATGAAACATTCTCAACTAACGATAAAAAGAATGTTTCAGAGTTCATATCTCGCCTAAACATTAACCACCACAAGCTCGTAATAACAACACGGGCAAACTTCTTTATTATAGGCACAGATTTCCAAACAAATGAACTCAGCGAGGCAGATACTAGACGGTTTCTCGAACATATTGTAACAACGGAATTTCAAAATGTCGCATCACCATATGTATCAAGCGATCTCACTGAACACGTAGTTTCAGCTATTCATAAGGTAACTTCTGGAAGGCCACTATTTATTTATCAATTTGTCTTTATTGCGGCACAAGATGGGCTTGAATCGGCTCTAAACTATGACATCAAATCAGAAGAACAAGCAATTGACTTCCTATATGGACGTATTTACGACTGTTTATCAGAAAGCGCAAAAAATATTTTCGTCGCAATGGGACAACTAATTCCAGAAGCAGATGAGGAACTCAGTAACTTAGTTGAAAAGGTTAGATACGTGCTCAATATGGAGCACAACAACGACGAGTTCAATAGCGCTATTGAGCAACTTATCAAGCTTAAGATCATAGAGCTAACTGACAGCAAATTCTTTAAGATTTACTCAAAAGAGATCTTGAGAATAATGCTTGACTACTATCACAAGAGAGACGAAAAATTTAAGCAGTCACTGCAGAATCGGATCTTAGAGATTACTCGTGACAAGAAACTAGATACAGATGAGTCTCTATTGCATTTCGCGAATTCATCTTGGTTCTCAAAAGAAGAGGACGAAGTTGTTGATATATACAGAAAACTACTAAACAGGCCGGAATCCGCGATAGATATAAAAATCAGGGCAATTTTAAGCTTAGGTCAATATCTATTTGTCGAAAAAGGAAACAAAGAGCGCACAGTAGGCATACTGGATGACTACTACCACATATTCAGCGAAAACCCTGACTTCATAAAAGTATACTCAAGCTATTGCTGGTCTACCAGCGGAATGAAGAATAAATCAATACAAATCCTGAAAGATTACTACTCGCGAAACCAAGGACTAGAGAACAGAGAAAGCTTCGAAATATTCTGCATGCTTTTGTCCAACTCATCCTTGTATTGGCTAGAGAGGCGTGATGATACTAAGACAGCAAAGAAACTAGGTGAAATATCGCCTGAAGATTATGAATCACAGTGGAAAGAACAAATTGACAACTTTCATGAGGTATCAAATAAACTTGGAATACCATTGTGGAACTACATTAAGGAGCATCCAACGAATGAAGTCCCACAAAGTGTATTGCAAGCCACAATAACAAGCCTATATCATTTTGTCGAAGTCTGTATTAGGTTGAATAAACTGGCCCTTGCCCGTGAAATTTGCAACCACATGATTGGCTCGTTCGACGAATACTATAGACCCCAATTTCTACAGAGACTACACCGCATAGACACGTATCTACAAGCCAGAACCAAACCCTTATAGGGATTGCAATGACGACCAACTATCAATGCAAAGAATAAGCATAATTTAGAACTATTCCGGATAATTGAGGGCCTTCCCTATTTAATGAAGGCCCTCAAAGTAACAATAATCACAAATAGCAGTTGGTGAGGGCGGATAGGGATGAGATACCGTAGCGATGCCGAAAGTTAATCAGAAGCCCTTCGCCGCCATGTATTAGCGACCTACGAAACAACTAACATGACGTATGAAGTACTCGCAGTGCGCTTTGGCGTTCGAGGCAGATTCGTCGAACGAATCCGTTGGTTCTGCGGCAGCCGCTTCGTTTTCCTGGATGAATTTGGCAGTAACCCTGCGATGACCCAGCGCTATGCCAGAGGCAACAACGGGAAGGGAGTCCGAAGATTTGCTATAACCAACTACGAGCCCAATGTTAGTGATTTGGCTGAACTTCGGCAGGGACGCATCGAGGCCTGCGATGCGAGTCGAAGGCACCAGATCTGGCGAGGCATTCTTCGTATTCTCCTCGTCCCCATGCTGAAGCAATGCGACATCGTGGTCATGGACAACCTGGCCGCCCACAAAGTAGACGGTGTCCACCAGCTTAATACGAGCGCTGGGGCGCGACTTTTCTACCCTTCCCCTTACTCACCCGATTACAGTCCAATCGAGCTCGGTTTCGCCAAACTCTAATGGTTCCTCAGTGCCAAAGCTGCTTGGACGAAAGAAAGCCTGGATCAGGCTCTGACCCAGGCTTTTGCTTTTGTTACTACTAATGACACTGCCGGCAGGATAGGGCAATGCGGATATGCACAACCCAATCGTAAAACGCTCTAGCATGTCCGCAGACGGCTACCCCATTACGCTCGATAGTTATTCAACTGTATGAGCACTCTCGTGATTGGGGATTGCTTGTGGAACAATCACAGTAGGAACAAGTGCTTTCTCTAACAATTTAACCTCTTTAATTGCCCTCATAATCAATGAATCAATTTTCTTGAGGTCCGTAGCAAGGCGAGTTACCTTATCATACTCATCCTTTGGATCGGCATACTGCTTAATTTTCAAAGGTGACGAGTGCGCAACTTCACCTCGCGCTGACCCGAACGACGTTAAGTCTGTTAGAAGCATTGAATCTAGGTCATCCGCTGAAATCCCTAAAGGAAGTAGCAATTTCAGCAAATTCTCTTCTTTTAGTCCATGATTAGTTTTTACTGCATGTCTCCAGACCCCTTGGGCCTTTTCGAGACAAATACTCACGTCGCTTAAAGCGTTATGAAGCTTCAAAGAGGACGGTGGACCCGTATGTTCTCTTCCAGAGAAGGCTAGCAGTCCAATGATAACTTTAGAAGGCGTGCCGTGCTGATCCCAAGCCGACCATGCTTCTTGAAATAGTAGTTGAGCAATTTCTTCCAAATATGCTTCCATTTCAGCATGGACTAGTATTCGAAACGAAACAGTTTGTAGATGAGCTATTTCTGGTTGCTCATACGCACCGGTAGGTTCAAATGGCGACGGTAAGAGTGCATTTCGCAACTTCTCAATCGTTTCAATGAGGCGCGCATAATTGGCAGAAGCTGCCACGACTACCTCCAAAATCCATTAAACACAATTCTATCATCTATAAGCTCTGGAATCTCGAATTCAAGTCCTGTTGAGCGTTGCAGAGCTTCACCCCATTTTCGTAGTCGGGTAGCAGTATTGAAGACACTTGCGGTATCACGTTCGATTGCAGAAACAAATCCATGATCTTCGAACAAAGTCTGGTAGTTCTCCAGAACGGATTCCTTATGTGATTTCATCGCCATTTGGATGCGCTTATCAATAGAGTAGAAGACTAAAGCATCCAAAATAGCACGATTTATTTGCCTTGAGGATGGCTTCCTAGCAAGGCTATCCCCAAACAATTCCATTAGTGAAACAAGTGCTCCATCAAAGGCATCTGAAGCAGCTTCTATTTCTTCAAATTTAGTTTCCCAATCCCCATTTAATCGTTCAAAAGTATTATCCAAAAATGCTTTCATTCGACTGCGATAATCACCGAGAAAGAAGTGAAAAGCTAGAAATCTTGCTAGCAACTCCACATCTCGCATTCGGTAATCGGGGCGTCTAAGTCCGAGCAATTTCTGGATCCCTGTACTCTGAACTGATCGATCATCGACGAAGTCGGTGAAATTTCCTGGAAACAATGCCTGGCGAAGCTCTTGCGGCGACAATTTGACACTACCAGTATTAAGTCGGAGAAAAACCAAGTGTAGAAACGCAACATCCGGCCAATTCTTAATAACAACGGTTCGTATTGGCTGATTAAGCAAAGCATTATAGTCGTCTGCGAACTCAGGGTCGCTTTCTAAGTCGTAAAACTTCTTCCTAAGCAAGTTCTCGCGCACTTCTAATCCGCTTAATGGATAACTATTGTTATCTCCATCTCCCAAACCCCAAAATTGAAGCAACGACAGCAATCTCTGCTTGCCATCTAGAACTATAAAGCTCCCTCTTTTTTCTTTAAGCTCCGCTAAGACTATTTGAGGGATCGGCAAACCTAGTATCAATGACTCAATAAACTGACTTTTCCTTTGCCTATCCCAAGCATCTCGCCTCTGGAAGCGCGGATTTAGGATGATATTGCCACGTCTTAACTGACCAACAACGGTTTCGGTTGTCCAATCGGTTGCATGTAACACTACATCAGAGTAACGAACTTCACCCGGAGTTGCCACTTCCTCGCTTGGCGCATCTACAAACTCGATAATATCAGACGACATTTTGAATTTTCTCCTAATACTTGTGATAACCCCAGACTTTACAAGAAAACAGCACTCAATCTAAATAAACATCAACTGATAATAGCTCAGAAAAAAGCGAATTGGTATCTCCAAAAGCAAGACGAACGGTATTATACGTACTACTACCCCTTGGATTTCTCGACACTTCTATCGTACGCACGAGGTATTTCCGCTCGCCGTCATGATCCCCACGAACATTCATTACCAATAAATCATTGGCAATTAACGCAGATAACAAAACAGGGTTCGATGTTCGATTTGTTAGGCGTAGATCTAACAACCCATACCATACAGTTGAATCACGCCCAGGCGGCACAGACGCCACTTTACGGTTATGTTGATGGCGCTCCACTACCTCCAGCCCTGCAAGTAACGCCGCATTATAAAGTGTCGACGAAACTTGACAAATACCTCCACCAAAGCTAGCTAATACATCACGTTCTAAAAAGGAAGGAGCTTCGCAGTAACCCCGTTCGGGTGTCCGCGGACCTACCGCTTGATTAAAGGAGAAAGTCTCCCCAGGCTCGATTACTACCCCATCCAAAGCCATTGCCGCCTGACGGATGTTATGGCGCTGCGCCTCGGTTCGATCGGCGAGGCTGGTGCGATAGGACGCAATTTCAACTTGGAAGGGACGGTTTAGCCAGAGGCCCACCCCCAATGTGAAGGCTAAGAGGGTGGGGACGGCGATCGCCACCCCCACCTTCACCTTCACCTTCCCCGTCATTCCCGGATCTCCAGGCGGCTCTCGGCCCCACGCGCGCGCACCTCGGGGGCGTACATCCCCTCGATCACCGGCGGCAGCACGTGGTAGCGCCCCGGAATCTGCGGCCGCATCACGTAGTAGAACGGCACCGAGCCCGTCGCCATCTCGCGCTGGAAGAAGACCATCTTCTCATCCCGCACGGTCTGCGAACTCCAGGCGTACGCCCACCCGCCACTCGGCTCGTCCAGCACCTCGGCGCCTGCCGGCAGCGGGTCCTCCAGCACCAGGTAACGCACCGGCTCGGTGACGTCCACCGTCAACCTCACCAGCACCTTCTGACCGTACTTCACGTCCCGGCCCACCCGAGGCAGGTTCGCGACCACCTTGGGGTCGAAGTAACGGCCGAAACCACCTCGGCCCCCGCCCCCATCGGCCTGAGACTCGGCGAAGAGCTTCTCATCCAGCAGGAAGTACTCCCGCTTCAGGCTCAGCTCCTTAGAGGACTGCGGCTGGATATCCTCCCGCGCCGCCACGTACGACAGCACGCCCGACACGGGCAGCTCGCCCACGCCCTCGGCTCGCACCGACACGGTATGCCGGCCCGGCTTTAGCACGTCGCCACCCAACGTCAATTGGCCACCCAGGTAGCGGGCCTCACCCGATAGGTCGACACGCTGTACCGGCTGACCGTCGAGCAGCACCTCCGCCCCGGTCGGAATCCCCGTCTCCGAGGCCACGCGCAGCGCATCGGCCAGCGCCATCACGATGGCGCCCGTGTCCTTGGTGCTCAGCCAGCGATCGCCCTCGCGGTTCATCACCAGCCAGCGAACCGCCCCCGACACCTCCGGCGCGTTGGGCTCCACCAGGAGGCCTGCCCGCACGGCGTAGGCCGTCGCCTCGGTCGCCATGTCGTACCAGGAGTACCGCTGCGCACGGCTCTCCCAATTCACCAGCGTCCCGGTCCGGGTCGCCTGCTTCTTGAGCATGTCCCATGTCGTCCGCGCCTTCTGAGGGTCGCCCGACTGCTGGTAGGCCATCGTCGCCAAGGCCAGCCCGTAGTTCGAGAGGCCGCTGCGCTCACGCCAGAGCTTGTCGCGCAGGCCGGCATCCGCCTGGCCCCAGTAGCTCAGCGACCACGCGATGGACGCCAGGGTATCCGGGCCCGCCCCCCGGCGAACCTCGGTCGGCGTGATGACGTCCTTGCCGGTCTGCGCCCCGACGGCCTTGAGGTAGCGAATCGCCGAACGCACGGACGACTCGGGTACCATGAAGCCCGCCTGACGCGTCTCGTAAAGCCCATAGAGCACGTACGCGCTCAGGTCCGCCTCGCTCTGATCATTGGCGAACCAGCCCCAGCCCCCGTCCGCGTGCTGGGCCGTCGTGATCTTCGATAGCCCATCCTGAACGAGCGCGGGCATCTCCAAGACGAACGCCGGACGGGGAAGGCCCAGGGCCGTGACCGTCTGATAGGCGCGAATTTCGGGGACGAAGCGGCTCGTCGTCTGCTCGAGGCAGCCGTACGGGTAGCGCCGCAGGTAGTCGAGCGCGCCCAGCATCGCCGCCGCCGGAGTCGGATCCAGCGAGAGCTTCAGCGAGACCGTCTCGGCGATCGCCTCCTTCGGCAACTCCACGCCGAATTCCGCGGGCGTCGCCTCGCTCGCCGGCCCCGCGAAGGCCGTCCGCTCGGGCGTGCCATGCGCCAGCACCGGCAGCGAGAGCTCGAGCGCGTCGGAAGCTCCCGACCCAATGGCTTTTACCGTCATCGAGGCCGTGCCCACGGCCTGGGGCTCGACCCAGGTATCCATCCGGAAGACGCCGTTCGACGGCACCCGGATCTTCCGCTTGGCGTCGCCCTCCAGCTTGAGGTTGCCGGCCAGGGTCTCCAGGCGGACTTCCTGGTCTTGCTTCGTGTAGTTATGGACCATGGTCGCGATCGCCACGCGATCGCCCATCACCATGAACCGCGGCATCGCCAGCCGCACCAGGAGGTCCTTGGTCGCCAGGAACTTCTCGCGCACGGCCCCCACCTGGGTCTGCGCGTTCACCGCCCGGGCCGTCACCACCCAGGTGGTGAGGTTGTCCGGAAGCGTGAACGTCACCGTGGCCGAGCCGCCGGGGCCAGTCTGCACCGTGGGGAACCAGGCCGCCGTGTCCTTGAAGTTCTTGCGGACGCGCGGCTCCTCGGTATCCTTGCCGGGCCCGCCCGAGTAGTCCTCGACGAACGAGTAGCTGGTCATGACCCGGTTCCAGCGCGGACCGTGGAAGACCGCCCGGATATCCGGCGTCTCGTCCGGCGCCAGCGCGTAGATGGCCTCGTCCACGACGCCCAGGGAGACCTCGGCCGGGACGGGCTTGCCGTCCGCCGTCCGCGTGGTGACGGTCAACGAGGCCTCCTCACCCGGCAAGTAACGCTCCTTGCTGGGCGTGATCCGCACGTCGAGGAAGCGATCCGAGGGCGTCACGTTGAGCGAGCGCTCCGCGATGTTGAACGACTTGCCGTCCACCACCGAGGCCACCACGAAGACGTTGGGCTCGTACTCCTTCTTCACCGGGATCTCCACGATCCGGCTCCGCTTGCCGGCCCCCAGCACCCGCACGTCGTAGAGGCGCTGCCCCTCGACCGTGATGAGCGGGCTGACCTCCGCATTCGGAAGCTGCACGAGCACCTTGGCGACGTCTCCGGGCGCGTAGCGCTTCTTGTCGAAGGTCACCTGCACCATGCCGTAGGTCTGCGTGCCGCCGGCCCAGGACTCATCCGCCACCCAGAGCCAGGTCGACTCGGAAATCGTCCGCCCGCCCTGGTCCTGAGCCTTCGCGCGCAAGCGGTACTCGCCGCCCTCCTTCGGGATCACAAATCCCAGCGTCGCCCGACCCTGGGCATCCGTGCGGGCGTTCCAGGAGCCGGCAGGATGCAGCTTGGTCTCGTACTGGGTCATGTTGTTGACCTCGCGCTCGATGGTCTCGACGCGAAGCAGCTCGACCGAGACGTCGGTCTCAATGGGCTTGCCCTCGTAGTCCTGGGCCTTCACCGTGAGGTTGCCCGAGGCGCCGGGCGCGTAGACGTAGCGATCCGGCGTGGTATCCAGGGTGAACGCGCCCCGGGTGACCAGGAAGCCGCCCTTGCCCTTCACCACCTGACGGCTGGCGTCCACGCCCTCCAGCTCCACGATGTAGCGCTGGTCGGAGGCGTTGCCATCCGGATCCTCCAGGATCTGGGTGGGGATGGTCAGCGTGACGTGGCCCGCATCGTCGGTCCTGGCCTCGCCCTGCATGACCACGTTGCTGTAGCCCCAGGCGTAGTCGTCCATCCCGCCGAAGCTCGCGTAGAAGGCGTCCTCCTCGGAGATCCAGGGCGAGTAAGGCCGCGAGTAGACCGTGTAGTTGATGACGGCCCCGCTGACCGGCGCGCCGAAGTAATAGTTCGCCGAGACCACGGCCTTTGCGGTCTCACCCGAGATGTAGCGCTCCTGGGGAGTCTGCACTTCGAGCTTGAACTCGGGCTTGCGGTACTCCTGCACCTTGAAGGTCGACTCGTAGCGGTTGCCTCCGACCAGCGACACCAGGCGGTAATCGCCAAGCGGGGGCTCAGAGGCGAGCGTGAGGCGCCCGTTGAAGCTGCCGACGGCGTTCGTGCGGGTGTGATACTCGTGGACCACGTTCTCTTGAGGGTCCAGCACCTGGACGGTGACCGGCATGTTGCTCCGGTTCACGATCTTGCCGAGCTGGTCCTCGCGGATGATGCCCTTGTAGAAGACTTCCTGCTCGGGCCGGTAGATGGGTCGGTCCGTGTACGTGAGCACCCGGAACTCCTGGAAACCCGACCAGTAGTAGGACTGGGCATGCGCCGGCGAGTCGCCGAGCTGGCCGACCAACAGCAGCGAATCCGAGCCCTGGTAGGCGCGGCGGATCAAGCCATTGCCGTCGGTGGTCGCGCTCCAACGCTGGCCGCGATCGTCGAAGGCGCGAACCTGGACGCCGGGAAGCGGCTTCTTGGTCAGGAAGTCCACGGCGTAGACCAGGGACTCGTTGCCCGAGCGCTTGGCCACCATGCCGAATTGCGTCACCTCGAACCAGTAGGAATCCGCGGCGGTATGCGGCATACCGGGGCGGCGCAGCTCGCTCGTGCCGTCGATTTGCAGCATGTACGCGCCAGGCGATAGATCCTTGACCTCGATGGCGCGGTAGAACCAGTCGTCCTCGTCGGAGGCCTGGCGCGCGACGGGGCGATCCCACTCACGGATCAGGAGGGCGCGATCGCCCAGCGTCGCGGGGTTCGTGTCGACGAGGCCCATCAGGGAGTTGGAGTTCTTGACGACCTTACCGAGGTCGAGCTGGTAGAGCTTGAGATGCAAGTGATCGATCAAGGTGCCGCGCAGGCCGATCCGGACCTTCTCGGCGGGCGTGAAGACGCGCTGGACCTGAGCCACCGTGAGGTTGGGGGCTCGGGGCGAGAGGCTGAACTTCAGGCCTTCGAGGGTCTTGCCCTCTTCGACCAGGATGGGCGGACTGCTCCACTGGCCCTCGTAGCCGCGCGCGCGCGCCTGAACGTTGTAGCGCCCGATGGGCAGGCGGTCCATCCGGAAGGAGCCGTCCGCCAGCGTCTTGGCCGTGCGGTTGACGTTGCCCATGAAGTGGACCGAGGCGTTCGCGAGCGCTTGGCCCTCGTTGTCGAGCACGATGCCCGTCACCGAGCCGGTCGGCTTCTCGGCGGCCAGGATGCCGGCCCCGGTGAAACCCGTCAGGAGGACCACGAGGATGACCAGCCAGGTCATGGCGGGATTGCGTGAAGCGTTGGCGTTAAGCATCAAATGGCATCCTCAGGTCCGTAGACGACGGTGGGAAAACGAAACATGACCGCGGGCTCTCCGGGTTTCAGGCCGGCTTTTCGGCGGCACTCGGCCACCTGCCAGCGGGCGGTCTTGGCCTCGCCCGGAAGCAGGACCCCGCCCCGGCTACCGCTGGTGACGAAGAGGCCGTCGTACTTGGGGCGAATCGAGGCAGCATCGCGTACGGGCTCCAGAGGCCCGACCAGCGAGACATAGAAGTCGAGCTCGGGCCATTCGTCGCGCGAAATGGGACGGTGGCGGTAATCGACCCGCAGGGCTTTCACCGCGGCAGCGGCAATCTCCTGGGCTAGCATGGGCCGCTGCGGATGAACGGTGCCCCAGCAGCCGCGGGTCTTGCCGTCGATCGCGATGGTGACGAAGGCGCCGCCCGGCACCTTGAGGCGCTTGTCGAGATCAGGCGGCAGGTCCGTGGGCTTCTTGCCCTCGAAGAGATACGCCTTGGCTGCCTCGACGGCGATGGCATGGGCCTCGCGGGCGAGCGAGCGGTCGTTCTGGTAGGGGTGGAGCGGCAAGGCGGAAGCGGGGGACTGCGAGAGTCCCGCCAGCAGCATCACGCCTGAGAATAAAAGCCGAGTTGCCATCCCCTCACCTCGCTAGCAAGCAATCATTATCCCCCGCGACCCGCTCACGTCGTCAAGTCACCCAGCAATCCCCCCGTCGAGGGGGGATCTCCTTTAGTTGTCCCCCCTCGACGGGGGGACAGGGCGAAGCCCTGGGGGGTGTTCGCCGGCGAAGCCATGGCGTTCCCCATCCCCTTGAACTCCCAACGACCGAGTGTTATAGTCCAGGATCCGCATTACCCTTGGAGGATCGTCATGCTGATTCGAGAAGAAACGCCCGAAGACCGTGAGGTCATCCGGGCCGTCAACCGCCTGGCCTTTGGAGGCGACGCCGAAGGCAACCTCATCGACCGCCTCAGAAGCGACGGCGATATCCTGCTCTCGCTCGTGGCCCAGGTCGACGGCGAGGTCGTGGGGCATATCCTCTTCAGCAAGCTCGAATCCGAGACCCACGGCGGCAAAATCAAAGCAGCCGCGCTCGCTCCGATGGCCGTCACTCCCGAGTTCCAGGGCCGCGGCATCGGCAGCGCCCTGGTCGAGCGCGGCCTCGCGCTTTGCCGCGAACGCGGCTACTCGGTCGTCGTCGTCCTGGGGCACCCGGATTACTACCCGCGCTTCGGCTTCAACGCCGCGAAGGGCCAGCTCCTTGAGAGCCCCTACTCCGGTCTGGGGGAAGCCTACATGGCCCTCGAGCTCTCGCCCGGCGCCCTTTCCGGCGTGAGCGGTAAGATCCGCTACCCTGAGGCTTTCGCGGCCCTCGGCTAGCCCATCCCGATGCCATCGCCTTCTAACGATACCCCCCACTGCCCGGAATGCGGCGCCCCAGAAGTCGACGGCCTCGACTGCTGGGGCATGCTGGGCGGCATCATCGCCTGGGAGAGCGGCAACCCCGAACTCTTCGGCGTTCACTTCCTGACCGTGGCCTCGTACAACCTCCAGCATCCCGCGATGTACCATGACGAGGCGATCGCCGGCCTCCGCGAGACGTTCATCGAGGTCGTCGACCAAGACATGCCGGTCGATGTCATCCGCCGCCGCGTGAGCGCCGTGTATAACGGCGCCAAGCAGGTCCGCCGCCCCGAAGCCGAGCGACGCCCCGTCCTCCGGACCTGGCCGATGACCATTGCGGACGTATACCTGCCCGATCGGCCCGAAGGCGCCGTCGACCGCGTCCGCTCCTGGGCCAACGCCATCCGTTCCGAGCTGTGACGAGGCGTCGTCCTCAACGCCGGGCGATCGCCGTCCCCGGAAAGTACGACGCCAGAATCCGCGCGTAGGGAATCCCGCGCTCAGCCTGGCCCTTGGCGCCCCACTGGCAGAGCCCGACCCCGTGCCCCAGGCCGAAGCCGTCGAAGACGTACGCGTTGCCATCCTGACGAACGGTGAAGCGCATGCTCTTTAGCACGCCCCAGCCCAGCTCGCGGCCGACGGCCTGCCAGAAGCGGTAACCCGACATCGGGCGGCCATCCACGGCCATATGCGCCACCCAACCACCAGAGGTCTGCGAGAGCACCTGCACGGCCTCGATGCGAGGGCGGCCCAGCGCCCGGGCCAGTTCCGACTCGAGCACGCGAACGCTCCAGCGTGCGGCATGCGGCGACTCCGCGCAGTAAGGGTCCATGCCTTCTTGCAAGTACGGTAGGGCGGCGCCCCCGAAGATCGCGGCGTTGGAGACCCGCTCGCCCCCACAGGTCGAGTGGTAAAGCGGCTGAATCAGCGCCCCCCGGTAAGTCAGCACGCGGCCATTCGTGTCGCGGGCGGCCTGAACGGCATCGGACCGCCGCCCGCCGGCATAGGCCTGGCAATGGGTCAGGTCGCAGAGACGCTTGCCGGGATGGTCTCCCCCGCGCCGCGCCAAGGTCCGCGCCAGTACTGCCTGAGCCCTCAAAGCAGGAAGCGGCCAGAGGTCAGGCACCTCGGCGCTCACGACGCCGGCGACGTAGGTTTCGAGCGGCACCTCGTTGATCAGGAAAAGCGCACCGTCCTCGACCTGAACCCTGATGCTTCCGGGGTACTTGCGCTTGCCGCTGTTCCACTGGACCTCGACGTGGCTGTTCTCGGTGGGCTGTCCGATTCGCAAGTCCGCGCCCAGGATGATCTGGCCGTTGAGACGAAGCTGGTTGCCGCGCGCTTCGAGCGTCATGCGGCCCGTCTGCGTGCGTCCGCCCGGCAAGTAGGCGAGACCGTTGGACTGGACTTCCGCCTTGGTCGTGACCCGGCGCTCGAGGATTCGCACCTCGACCTTGCGGGCCTGCGCCTCCACGGCGGCGGGAAGGAGGATTCCGGCCCCCAGGGCCAGCATCAGGGCTAGAAGCCAGGTTCTCAAAGCCATGCGTCGAAGACCTCGCGGGCGATGGGCGCGGCCACGTCGTAGCCGTTCCCGTCCTTGACGAAGACCACCACGACCCGGTTGCCGGCGTAGCCCGCAAACCAGCCGTGCCGGCGATTGACCGCAGTCAGATGGGTGGTCGTGCCGGTCTTGCCGTGAACGGCCATTCGCGGTACATCGGCTCCGATGGCCGAACCTCCCAGGACGGCGCGGCGCATGCCGCTCCGGACGAGTTCCAGGCCACCGAGGGCCGGGAGGCCACCCAGCACTTGAGGCGGCGCGGGTGAGACATGCGGCGCGTAGCGCGTGCCGCCGTTGGCGATCGCCCCCAGCCAGCTCGCCACCTGCAGGGGAGTCGCGAGCAGGGCCCTCGTGTCACCATAAGCCAGCTCGGTGACGTCGGCAAGCGTCCGCGCGGGCGTCAAGCGGCCCGGGGCCTCGTCCGCGAGGTCGCTTCCGGTCACGCGGCCGAAGCCCGAGGCCTGGAAAGCCCGGGTCAAGCGCGTGGCTCCCAGCTCGCGGCCGACGGTGAAGAAGTAAATCGAACAGGAGTTGGCGAGGGCGTGCTCGAAGGTTTGCTCGCCGTGGACGCGCCAGCATTTCCAGCGCTCGAACTGGCCCTTGCAGACGATCCGGCGGGCGCCATCGGTGAGACCGGCATCGAGGGCCGCCATGCCCGTCACGAGCTTGGCCAGCGAGCCCAGGGGATAGGCGGCGGTGGCGGCGACGCGCGGGTTGACCAAGGCGAGCAAGCGGCCGTCTCGGGCATCCAGCGCCACGACGGTGCCGGGGCGATCGCCCAGGGCACGTTGCGCCGCGCGTTGCAGCTCAAGCTCCGTGGCGTTCGCGGGGCCTGAGCCCATGGCAAGGCCGCCGGCGGCGCCAGCGGCGACGAGGAAGGCTCCGAAAGCGCGCGCCCCCCGGCGCTGGGCTTGCGTCACGCCTGAACGGGTTGCGCCGGCGCAGCGGGACGCTGTCTCACCAGGGCAATGAGGTACGCGAGAAGCAGGACGAAGACGACGGCGAAGACGATCAGACGGTCCTTGCGCGGGACGTTCAGGACCGTGATGAGCCAGGGGGCCGAGAGGATACTGATGGCCGAGGCCGAGAGCAGGAGAGGCGGCATCAAGGGGGCGAAGCGGTAGGCGGTGAGGCCTTCCTCGGCGAGGATGCCCAGGACGTAGACGGTGACGAGGAGGCCTGCGAGGTAGCTGGCCAGCGGGTCGACGTGGATGAAGTAACCCATGAGAGCGGGAAGCACGAGAACGACCAGGGCCTCGATGCCCAGGAAGATGCCCGCCGGGGCGATGGTCCGGCGCAGGGCCGCCAGCGCGAAGGGCACGAAGAAGGCCGCGATCAGCCCGAAGGACGTGTAAGTATGCGTCAGGTCCACGCCGTACTGGTTGAGGTAGGTCCGATCCAAGAAGAGCTGTAGAAAGGCGCGGCCCGCAAAGCCCGAGACCAGGATGCCCGCGAGCAGAGGGGCGCGACCCTTGGCTAGCAGCAGGACCGAGAGGCCGATGCCCGTGAGCGTGACGCCGAACATCCCGAAGAGGCGGTTGGCCAAGAGCAGGCAGCCACCGGCGACCAGCACGAGGGCGAGCGCGGGGAGCGGGCCCGCGTTCTCACGGGACGTGCGCTCGCTGAGCAGCAGCAAGAGCGAGAGCGCGATGGCGAGTCCCAGGCCCATCAGGGAGGGCAGGACGACGTTGGCGTCCAGCCGGAAGCCCCAGAAACCGAGGGGCGCGGCGAGGGCCATGGCGACGCCGGCTGCGACGAAGGGCGACGCGATCCGGGGAATCGCGGTCATCACGTAGGCGAGCCCCAGGGCGATCGCCCCAAAACCCAGGGCCCATGCGGAGCCCAGCGTGACGTCGGGGAAGGCGCGGTCTCCCCAGACGAGGCCGGCGCCGAGGACGGCCACGAGGCCGAGGGCGGAGCTGAGGCCTTCGGCGCGGGAATGGCCCGCGAGCGCGAGGGGAAGGGCCGTGCAGGCAAAGCCGAGCAGGCCGCCCATGACCGCGTAGCTGGCCATGACCGGGTCGGGAACGAGGGCGTCCGTGAGGACCAGGAGGCCGAGGCCGACGGCGGCACGAGCCACGAGGTCGCGAGCCGGTTCATCGCGCCAGAAGGCCCAGGAGGGCGCCATGCCCATGCCCCAGCCGAGCGCGCCCGCCACCAGCAAGCCGGCGATCGCCAATCCCGCCTTCTCCCCGCTGGGCGCGAGCAACGCGGTCCCGATGGCCATCAGCGCCATCAAAGCGGGCGGAAGCCAGCGCAGCGCTCCTGCGGGAGCCTGGTCGACGGCATCCGGGGCGCGGAAGTTCCGGTAGAGCGCGATGCCGACGAGGGCCACGGCCACCAGGGCGGCCAGGAGCCAGAGCAACGGGGGTAGATCGCGTAGCGGCATCGAGCGACTCCTTCCAGGACAGGGAAACGCTCGATTCTAGCCTTGTCGGTCGTACTGGCGCAAGCCCTCCGCCATGGCGGCTGCCACCCTCGAGGTCGCTAAAGCCCTCGGCATGCGCAAGGAACCCAATCGAGCCTTGGAGCGTCATGTGAGCGGTCGTGTGATCGGGGCGCGCTAAGGTGATGGAAGTTGCACGGAAGGAGGCCCACGATGGAGAAACGCAAGATGAAAACGCTGATGATGCCGCTGCTCGCTGCTGGTTTGCTGGTCGCCGCAACGGCCATGCCCGCCGTCGCCGGCACGGGACCGCGCACCGACATGGGCGCGGGAAACCTGGCCTTGGGCTTCGATCCCGGGGCCTTCTCGGTGGACTTCGGCGTCGGGCCGAACCTGAACATCGGGGTGGACTCGCGGGATAACAGCGCCGGGACGGCCTGGGGCGGCATCGGCGCCCGCGCGACGCTACGCGTCCTAGGGCCTGCCGACGGGTGGAACCTGGGCGTGGGCGGCCGCCTGAGCGTGCCCACGGGAGAGACCGGCAAGCTCGCCGACTCCGCGGTGAAGGACGTTCCCGCGACCTTCCAGCACCTGGGCGCCGCCTCGGCCTACCTGCTCGTGTCGATGCCCATCACGCCGTGGTTCATCATGCGCTATCCCATCGGGATGACCTACTACGTCGGGTCCAACCAGAACGGCGGACAGGCGTGGACCTTCGGGGGATCCACCTGGTCGCCGGACGATTCACGGACGATGGCGTTCTCCAGCGGGGGCAAGGAGTTCTACCTGCCGGCCTTGCAGCTGCTTCCCGAGATGGCGTTGAAGCTGGGCGGCTTCGAGGCGACGCTCTTCGGAACGTCGATTGCCGGCGTGAGGATGCGGTTCTAGGCGTCTTGGCGGTGCCATGGCGGGGCGACTTGGGCTATAATGGCTCAAGCGGCGCTTCTCCGCTCGGGGCGGTCCCGAGAGCGCCTTTACTCAGGAGGAATGGCAACCCCATGGCGGAAGATTTCATCACCCAGATCCAGGGCGACCTGGATCTCCAGAACCCTTTTCACGCCGAGCTCCTGGCTGCGGCGGTGCTCTCGACCCTGCGTGAGACGATTGCCAGCGCCCAGGCCGCGGCCATCGAGCTGCGCCTGCCCAAGTCGGTTCAGGCGTTCTGGGTCGGCGATCACTTCAAGACCGAGTTCCGGACGCATCGTCGCGAGGAAATCTGGCGCGAGGATCAGTTCTTCGAGCGCGTGGGCCGGCTCGCCGAGATCCGCGACCCCAAGCTGACCGAGGACATCGTCCGGGTGGTCTTCAACCGCTTCCAGGCGCTGCTGGACGACCAGGACGTGGACTTCTTCTCCACGAAGCTTCCTGGCGCCATCCGGACGCTCTGGGTGGAAGGCGTTCCCGCCCTCCGCTAAACGGGAGGCAGGCGCCCAAGACGCGCCGAAACCAGATTGCTGCGAAGGTCTCGTCCGTGAGGGCGGGGCCTTCGTGCTTTGAAGGAAGTGGCCCTGCCCTCACGGCGAGATGCCTCGGGAATTTCAGCAACCCGACCTGCCCGTCCGAGGCCCCTCGGAGCGATACTTGGAACATCCGGGCGACGCTAGCGGAGGGCCGGAGCATGGGGGCGAGTCTGTATTCCACCCCGTTCGGGGTCATGGTCCTGCTCGGCGCGGGGATGCTCCTGTTCTTGCTGCTGCTCAAGACCATGGGCTCGCTAATTGCGCCGTTGCTCTTCACGTACACGCTCGCCATCACGGTGGTTCCGCTGATTGCAGCGCTCGAGCGCAAGGGAATCCGGCGGGGCTTGGCGGTCGCGCTCGTCTTCGGAGGGGCCTTTCTGCTGGCGGCCGTAATCCTGGCGATCGTGATCGGGCAGCTTTCGCTCTTCGCCCAGCGGATCCCCCAGTATCAAGTGATGCTGGGAGAGAACCTGGGGCCGCTGATCGCGCGGGCCCGCGAGCTCGGGCTGCTACGGGAGACGCCGGCTCCCGGAACTCCCCTGTCGCCGGAAGCCGTGGCGCGCGTGGCGCTCGAACTCACCCGCGCCACCTTGACGCAACTCGGCACGCTCTCGGTCTTTTTATTTCTGTTGCTGGTCATGGCCGTCGAAGCTCCGTTGCTCCGGCGCACGCTGGAAGCCCGTCTCGCGTCGCGTTCCCAGGTGATCCTGCGCTACCGGGCCTTCCTTCACGAGGTGCAGGCCCAGTACCGGATCGCGACCCTGAGCAACTTCCTGAGCGCCGTCACGCTCGGGCTCGCCTATCTCGTCTTCCGGGTCGACTTTGCGCTGCTCTGGGGGTTCCTGACCTTCTTCTTGAGCTATATCCCGCGCTTCGGCATGCTGCTGAGCTTCATCCCGCCCGTGCTCATGGCCCTCGTCTTCCACGGCCTCGGCACGGCCCTCGCGGTCCTGCTGGTGGCGATCGTCATCAACGTGCTCATGGACAACCTCGTCACGCCTCGACTGACCGGTAAGAGCCTGAGCTTGCGTACCTCGGTCCTGGCGATCGCCGCCATGGTCTGGCTCTGGGTCTTCGGGGCCCTCGGCGCCATCCTCTCGGTGTCCTTGATGCTCTTCATCCGGATGCTTCTGGCCAGCAGCCCTCAGACCCTGCCTATGGCCTACCTGCTCAGCACGGAAAGCTACACTCCCCCCGAGGAGGAGGATGACGTGGAGAAGGGTTGAGCGGGGAGCTAATCCAGCTTGGCCGAGAGGGCTCTGGCCTGGCCGACCTGATTTCGGCCCGAACGCTTGGCCTCGTAGAGCGCCTGGTCGGCCGCCTGAAGCAAGTCTTCCGGCCTGATGCCCGGTGCATCCAGGGTCGCCACTCCCAGGCTCAACGTGACGAACTGGCCAACGGACGAGCCCGCATGCGGAAGGGCCAGACCTTCAATCTCCTGGCGCATCCGTTCGGCAACCCGCTGCGCACCCGAGGCATCGGTATCCGGAAGCACGACGACGAACTCTTCGCCGCCGTAGCGCGCGACCAAGTCTCCAGGCCGAACGCTGCTGGCCTCGAGGGCCTTCGCCACGCGAATCAGGCAGTCGTCTCCGGCATGGTGGCCGTAGGTATCGTTATAGGCTTTGAAGTGATCGATATCGATCATGATGCAGGAGAGCGGGGAGGTGTCACGCATGGCCTGGCGCCACGCCCGCTGGAAGAACTCATCGAAGTTTCGACGGTTGGGAATACCTGTCAAGCCGTCCAACCCCGCCAGCCGGGCCAACGCCGCATTTGCCGTTTCAAGTTCGCTGGTGCGCTCCGCCACCCTCACCTCGAGAGTGGCCTTGGCGTCTTCGAGTGAGGTGGTCAGGTCCGTCAACTGGGCCTTCTGAAGCTCCAGAGCCTGGATATTCCCTCGGTAAAAGCGATCGAGAATCCGCAACTGGCGCGCGCTGAAGAAGACGAAGAACCCGATGGCGAGGAGCAGGCCAAACGCTCCGATGAAGCCCGACAGTCGAGTGAGTCGCCAAAGCGCGGACTGACGGACTTCGAGCAAGGCGCGTTCCGTCTCGTTGAAGGTTTCGAGGCGATCCTGAAGCTGATTCATCAAGGGCGCGCCCTGAGGCCCCTGGATATAAGCGGTGAACTGGCGCTCACCGGCCTCCCAAGCGCGGACCTCTCGATCGGCATTCTGCTTCCAGGCGGGCCACATGGTCTCGATGGAGCGAATCACCCCTACCTGGGACGGATTGTCGCCGACGCGCCGCTCCAGCGACTCGAGCTGCTCTTCGATCCGGCGATTCAGGCTTCGGTGGGTATCCAGGAACGCGTGGTCCCCGGTGATCAGGAAGCCTCGCAGGGACGACTCCGTCCCGGCCATCAACGAGAGCACGTGGTTGGCACTTCGCTGGACCGCCAGGGTATGCGTCACCAAGCTCGCCTCGTCCTTGACCCTCAGGACCTGCACGAAGAGCAAGGTCCCTAACAACAGGATCAGGAGCGAGGGGATGAGACCGTTGACGACTAGCGAACGGCGAAGCGATGGGTTCTTCTGCGCAAGCATGGCCCAAGTATAAAGCAAGCAGGCCATTCCAGGTAGGCTGAACTTCAGGCAGCACGGCGGATCTTGTCGCTCCGGCCGCTAGCGTGCAGGTGTCTTCGGTCGATTACGGGCTAGACGGTCTCGAGAAGAAGGGTGTCGAGCTCGCTGGAAACGAACTTCCGCGCGAAGATCTCGGTGAACTGGTCACGGATGGCCGACTTGATCTCGGCCATGGGCACGGGGCGCCCGGCCAAGGCCTCGACGGAGCTCATGACGTCGGAGGTCAACCCGCATGGATTGATGAGGCCGAAGTAGCTGAGATCCGTTGAGACATTGAGGCCGAAGCCGTGATAGGTGACCCAGCGGCGGACGGCGACCCCGATGGATGCGAGCTTCTTGTCCTGGCACCAGACTCCGGTGTAACCCGGGTTGCGATCGCCCGCGAGGCCGTAGGGGGCGATCGCCCGGATCAGGGCTTCTTCCTGGTTGCGCAGGAAGCGGTGAAGGTCGCGCTCCCCCTCTTGCAGCTTGAAGATTGGGTAGCCGACCAGCTGGCCGGGCCCGTGATAGGTCGCCTCTCCGCCGCGCTCGATCTCGTAGACCGGTGCGCGACCGCGCACGACGAACTCCTCCTCGGCCTTGGACTTGCGGCCGAGCGTGATGACGTGAGGATGCTCGACGAAGAGGAGGACGTCCGGAATCCGATCGTCCGCTCGCAGCTCGACGAGGCGCTTCTGGAGGTTCCAGACCTCCAGGTAATCGCGCGTGCCGAGATCGACGAGGCAAGCGAGCGGATTCGAGGCGTGACCTGTCACGGCTTGGCCTTTCTAGCGACTACCGTGCGACGGGAGTCTTGTCCTTGCGGGGGTTGAGGGCGTGAATCGCCTCACCGACCGACGCCTTGGCGGCTTCCATGAGCCCCTCGGCGAGGGTGGGGTGCGCGTGAACCGTGAGGCTGAGGTCGTCGATGAACGCCCCCATCTCGATGGCGAGCGCGCCCTCGGCGATGAGATCCGACGCGCCAGGACCCACGATGTGGATGCCCAGCACTTCTTGGGTACCCTTGTCGGCGATGACCTTGACGAAGCCGTCGGTTTCGCCGGTCGTCATGGCGCGGCCCAGGGCGGCGAAGGGGAACTTGCCGACAATCACGTCGTAGCCCTGCGCCTTGGCTTCCGCTTCCGAGAGGCCGGCCGAGCCGATCTCCGGGTCGGTGAAGACGACGGCGGGGATGACCTTGGCGTCCTGCACGGCGGGATGGCCGGCGATGACCTCGGCAGCCACCTCGGCGTCCTTCGAAGCCTTGTGGGCGAGCATGGGCTGGCCGCAGACGTCGCCGATGGCGTAGACGCCCGGGACGTTGGTCTTGAGCTGGTTATTCACCTTGATGAAGCCGCGCTCGTCGATCGCCACGCCGATCTTAGATAGGCCGAAGCCCTCGGTATTGGGCTTGCGGCCCACGGTGACGAGGATCTTATCGGCGTCGAGGTCCATGATGCGGCCATTCTGCTCGATCTGCACCTTGGCGCAGAGGGGGCCGTCGGTCCAGCCCTTGGCAGCCGCGTTGAGGACGACGTTCACGTTGAGCTTCTTCAGCTGACGCGCGATCACCTGGGCAATCTCGGGGTCGAAGCCGGGAAGGACCTGGTCCGCGCGCTCGACGACCGTGACGTTCGCGCCGAGCTTGGCGTACATGATGCCCATCTCGAGGCCGATGTAGCCGCCGCCGACGACCAGCAGGCGGTTGGGAATCTCGTTGAGCGACAGGGCCTCGGTCGAGCTGATGACGCGGCGGCCATCGAACTTGAAGCCGGGGATCTCGATGGGACGCGAGCCGGTCGCGATGATGACGTTGTCAGCTTCGACGAGGACGGGGCCGTCCGGGGTCGCGACCTCGATCTCGCGGGCGCTGCGGAAGGTGGCGGTGCCCATGAGGATCTCGGCGCCGTTGCCCTTGACCAGGGTGCCGATGCCGTTGGTCAGCTTGGAGACGATGCCGTCCTTCCAGCTGATGAGCTTGGGGAAGTCGACCATGAGGTCGCCCACGATGATGCCCATCTGGTCGGCCTTGCGGATCTTGTCGACGGTCTTGGCCGCGGTGATGAGGGCCTTGGAGGGGATACAGCCCACGTTGAGGCAGACCCCACCCAGGGAGTTCTTCTCGACCAAGAGGGTCTTCTTACCGAGCTGGGCGAGCCGGATGGCGGCCACGTAGCCACCGGGGCCGGCACCGATCACCAGCGCGTCGACAGTCTTCTTCTGCATATCTGAATCGTTCTCCTAAGCCAACCGTGTCAAACGTCGTATTACTAAGAGGGTTCCTGGATGGCAATCGATCGGGTCGCCATGGGCTCCGGGTAGTCGAAGCGCCCCGAAACTCCAGGATGGGGGGCGCTAATCGGCTTCTCGGCCGTGAAAGCCTCGTCCGGAATCCGCAGAGTGTAGATTCCCGCGGGAGCCGAGACCCTGATGCTCATTGTAGCGCCTTTTGGGGCTTGCATGCCCGCCGGCAGGATACAGTCCGGATTCTCCGGGTTCGCCACGTCCGTCCTCACCGACCCGCTCAGCGTGATGGTCTTGGCCTCCGGGTCCACGTCGGCCTTGAAGGTCTCCGCGAGGGGAACCTGGAACTGGTTGTAATCCCCGCCGAGCGAGACCCAGGCCACGACCGAGAAGGGCTGGTCCGCCACTGCGGTCTCGGGGGCCTCGATCGTGAACAATCGGGCAGGAAGGTCCTTTTCCACGGTACAGGGGGGTTGAGGTAGGCGCAGTAGGGTCGAAAGCTGAGCGCAAGCGGTCACGCCGAAAAGCGCGAAGCCAGCCGCAAGGAGCAAAGCCATGGCCCGGAGTTTCATGTCGCGTTCCTCCAAAGACCAGGGCCTCCGAGGTGAATCCCCAGAGGCCCTGAAATCGTTACGCCATCAAGAGCAGCGTCGGGTTCTCGAGCAACTGGATGATCCGGTTGCAGAACTTGACGCCGTCCGCTCCGTCGACCACGCGGTGGTCGAACGAGAGCGAGAGGTAGAGCATGTCGCGGGCCACGATCTCGTCGTTCCGGATGACCGGACGCTTCTGGATCTTGGTGACCGCGAGGATGCCGACCTCGGGGTAGTTGATGACCGGGGTGGCGATGAGGCCACCGATGTTGCCGATGGAGGAGACGGTGAAGGTGCCGCCCTGCAGCTCCTGGATGGCGCTCTTGCCGTTGCGGGCGCGGTCGGCGACCTCGTCGACCTCGCGAGCGATCTGGAAGAGGGACTTCTTGTCCACGTCGCGAACGACGGGAACGATCAGGCCCGCATCCGCGGAGACCGCCACGCCCAGGTTGTAGTACTTCTTGAGCACGAGCTCCTGGGTGGCCTCGTCGAGCGAGGCGTTGAGCATGGGGAACTCCTTGAGGGCGATCGCCACCGCCTTCAGGATGAACGGCAAGAAGGTCAGCTTGACGCCGTGGCCAATCGCGGCCTCCTTGGAATCGGTCCGCAGCTTGACCAGCTCGGTCACGTCGGCCTCGTCGACCACCGTGAAGTGAGCCGCGGTCTGCTTGGACTGCGCCATCTTCTCGGCGATCTTCTTGCGCATGCCGCGCAGGGGGATGCGCTCCTCGAGCTCGGGGACGTGCGAGACGATGGCCGGAGCCGCCGCCTTGACGGGGGCCGGAGCCGCCGTTGCCGCAGCCGCCACCTGAACGGTCGCCGCCACGGGGGCAGGCGCGGGAGCCGTGGTCACGCCGCCCTCGGCGACACGACGGACGTCTTCCTTGGTGATCCGGCCCTTGGGACCGGTGCCGGGAACCCGGGCGAGGTCGACGCCGAGCTCGCGCGCCGCCTTGCGGGTCGCGGGAGTCGCGAGGATCCGGCCAAAGGCGTTCACCGCGTGCTCGATTTCCTCAGGCTCGGGAAGGTTGCCGACCGGGGCGCAGATGGGCGCCTCGACGATGGCAGGAGCCGCCGCCGCGGGAGCCTCGGTCTTGTGCGAGCCGTGCGTGATGGGAGCCTTGGCGCCGGCCTCCATCTCGATCACGACGACCACGTCACCGACGTTGATGATCTGGCCGGGCTCACCGATGGTCTTGACGATCTTGCCCTTGCGGGGCGAGGGAATCTCGACGGTGGCCTTGTCGGTCATGACCTCGAACATGGCCTGGTCAGCGGCAACCTCGTCGCCGGGCTTCACCAGCCAGGCAATCAGTTCGCCCTCGACCACGCCCTCGCCGATGTCGGGGAGGCGGAACTCCAGGAGGTTCTGAGTTTGAGTCGACATTTATCCTCCTAGAAGTTGATGACCTTTTGCATCGCCTCGACGACCCGCTCCGCGCTGGGCAGGTACTCGAGATCGAGCGTGTAGGGGAACGGGGTGTCCCAGCCGGTGACGCGCGCCATCGGGGCCTCGAGCGACATGAGCGCCTTCTCGTTGATCAGGGCCATGATCTCGGCGGCGAAACCACCGGTCTTGGGGGCTTCCTGGACGATCACGACGCGACCGGTCTTCGATACCGACGCGATGATCGTGTCAATGTCGAGGGGCACGATCGAGCGAAGGTCGATGACCTCGGGATCCATGCCCATGGCCTCGGCCTGCTTCGCGGCTTCGAGAGCGGTGTAGGTCATCGAGCCGTAGGCGATGACGGTGACCTGCGAACCGGGGCGGACGATCTTGGCCTTGCCGAGCTCGATGGTGTAGTCGCCGGCGGGCACTTCACCGCGGCCGGCGCGGTACATCCGCTTGGGTTCCATGAAGATGACGGGGTCATCCTGGCGCATGGAGGCCAGGAGGAGGCCCTTGGCATCCTCAGGGGTGGCGGGAATGACGACCTTCAGGCCCGAGGTATGGGCCCAGTAGGCTTCGTTCGACTGCGAGTGGTAGTGACCGCCCTTGATGCCGCCACCGTAAGGGGTGCGGACGACCACGGGGCAGGTGTACTGACCGCCCGAGCGATAGCGGAACTTCGCCATCTCGTTGACGATCTGATCGAACGCCGGATACATGTAGTCGGCGAACTGGATCTCGGCCACGGGGCGGAGGCCGTTGATGGCCATGCCGATGGCGGTGGCGATGATGCCGGTCTCGGCGAGGGGGGTGTCGATGACGCGCTCGGCGCCGAACTGCTTCTGCAGGCCGGAGGTGGCGCGGAAGACGCCGCCGAACTTGCCCACGTCCTCACCGAGGACGACCACCCGGTCGTCCTGGCCCATCTGGATGTGGAGGGCGTCGTTGACCGCCTGAATGATATTCATCGTGGGCATTAGTGCTTCTCCTTAGACTTCAGGCCTTCGAGGTGGGTGAGCAGTTCTTCGCGCTGCTCCTCGAGATGCCAGGGGTTCTCGGAGAAGACGTCCTCGAAGATGGTCTCGGGCGCCGGAGCCGGGGTGTTCTCGGCAGCCTCGACGGCGGCCAGGATCTCGGCCTTGAGCTCTTCTTGCAGCTTGTCCTCGAACGACTGGGTCCAGAGACCGGCCTTCGAGAGGTAGCGGCGGAAGCGCTCGATGGGATCCTTCTTCTCCCACTCCTTGACGTCGGCCTCGTCACGGTAGCCTGTGGGGTCGTCGGAGGTGGAGTGCGCGCCCATGCGGTAGGTGACGGCCTCGATCAGGGTGGCGCCGCCGCCGTTGCGGGCCTTCTCGGCCGCGCGGCGGGTGACCTCGATGACGGCGAAGATGTCGTTGCCGTCGACCAAGACGCCTTCCATGCCGTAGGCATCGGCCTTCTGAGCGAAGGTCTCGGAAGCCGTCTGCAGCTCGCGGGGAGTGGAGATGGCCCAGCCGTTGTTGCGGCAGAAGAAGACGACCGGGGTCTTCCAGACGCCGGCGAAGTTCAACGCGACGTGGAAGTCGCCCTCGGAGGTCGCGCCCTCACCGAAGTAGGTGATGAAGACGGTGTCTTCCTTGCGCAGCTTGGCGGCGTAGGCGGCGCCGACGGCCTGCGGGATCTGCGTGGCCAAGGGGCTAGAGATCGAGACGATGTTCTTGTGGCGGAAGGAGTAGTGAACCGGCATCTGGCGGCCCTTGGTGTAGTCCAAGCCGTTGCCGTAGCACTGGTTGGCCATCTCCAGGAGGGTGACGCCGCGCCAGATGTACGCGCCCTGCTCACGGTAGCAAGGAAGCATCCAGTCGGTGTCGCGCAGGGCGTAGGCCGAGCCGACGGTGGCGGCTTCCTCGCCGGCCGAGCCGAGGTAGAAGCCGAGGCGGCCCTGGCGCTGCAGGGTGATCATGCGCTGATCGAACGCGCGGGTCTTGACCATGGCGCGGTAGAGCTTGAGCAGATCCTCGCGGGGGATGTTGGGCATCCGATCCGCGTTGGCGCTGCCGTCTTCATTGAGCACGGAGTAAGGTGCGTCCGTCATTGGCCCGACCTTTCCGATCTTAACATCTACTAAGCTCACTAGGATCTCCTTCAATAGAACCCGCGCCGGAGGCGTTCTTGGGCTCGTTACTGGTGCTGGTGGTTTGGCTACCGTTCAGGCGGCCCTGCTTTTCCAGGACGCCCTTGATGAAGAACTCGCCGGCACGGTACGACGAGCGAACCAGGGGACCGCTCGCGACGTACAGGAATCCTTCGGCCTCGGCGAGCAGCTTGTACTCGTCGAAGACGGAGGGATGAACGAACTCGACCACCTTGAGGTGGCGCTGGGTGGGCTGGAGGTATTGCCCGAAGGTCACGATGTCGCAGCCGACTTCGCGAAGGTCGCGAAGCGCCTGCATGACTTCCTCGCGGGTCTCGCCAAGGCCGAGCATGATCGACGTCTTGGTGAACGTCTGGGGGCTCATGGCCTTGATGTCGGCGAGGACCTTGAGGGACTGACGGTACTTGGCGCGGCGATCGCGCACCTTGGGCGTCAGGCTCTCGACGGTCTCGATGTTATGGGCCACGACCTCGGCGCCCGCATCGACGACGTTGCGGAGCTGATCGACGTTGCCCTGGAAGTCGGGAATCAAGACCTCGACGATCACCTTGGGGGTGCGCCGCTTGATCTCGCGGATGGTCTCGCCGAAGTGATTGGAGCCGCCGTCCTCGAGGTCGTCGCGGTCCACCGAGGTGAGGACCACGTATTCGAGGTTCATCGCCTCGACCGTGCTCGCGACCTTTTCGGGCTCGTGCGGATCGAGGGGATTGGGGTTCTTGGCGGTCTTGATATGGCAGAAGCGGCAACCGCGGGTGCAGGTATCCCCCATGAGCATGAGGGTGGCGGTTCCGCCGCCCCAGCATTCCCCGATGTTCGGGCAGGAGGCTTCCTGGCAAACGGTAGCCAGCTTGAGCTCGGAGACGCGCTCCTTGATGGAGAGGTAGGTATCGCCCGAGGGCGGGCGAATCTTCAACCACTCCGGCTTGCGCCGGGGGTCGTGCTGAGGTTGGCTCATGGCAACTCTTCCCTGCCTGCGCGAGGCACGGGATCCTTATTCTCGAAGGGGAGGAAACTCCCCTCAAACGGCTCCAGAAGCCTCTACAGGCCCCCCTCAGGATACCGGGAGTCGCGACGATTTGTCAAAGGAACGCCCGTCGTTGCAGGGTAAGCAGGCAACGGCGGTGATACGGCCTTCCGGCAGGGTATATGGGAAACGCTAGCCCCGATTGCGGAGGATCCCCCATGCCGCTGTTCGACTTACAGCTCAAATTCCCGGATCAGCTGGCCGAAGCCGAGGAACTCATCACCGAATTCCTCGAAGCCGGCCGCGAGATGGCCGCCTCCGAAGGGCTGCCCCAGCTGGTGGTGCTCAAGAAATTCCTCGACGATAAGAACTTTCACCTCGTCCTGATGGACGATCTCGATGCCGAGCTCTCCAGCTACCTGGGCCGCGGCTACGAGATGAGCTGGATGCGGATGAACGACGAGCCGCCCCCGCCGCCCGAAGGCGTGGTCCCCACCGGAGACACGACCGGCTACGAACGCCCGCAGAGCGTCTCGGACGTCGCCAGTCGCGCGCGTCAGCAAAGCACCCGACTGGGAGAAGCGTGAGCTAACGCAGGGAGCGGCTGGCCGGGTCGATGAAGAGCGGCACCTGGAACTGCTTCGATAGCAATTCCAGCTTGCGCCGATGCTCGCGGTTCACGCGCGCCTCTTGGGGATTGGTCAAGAGCAAGGCGATCGCCTCCAAGGCGTCGCGCGTCGCCACGGTCGCATCCACCCGCCGGTAGCGATCCACCAGGTCCAGCACCCGGTAGCGCTCGTCGCGCGAGAGATCGTCCCCCATCGCAAGCAGAATCAACTGCTGCATCGCCCGCTGATACGCCTGCGCCCCGACACCGGCGCGCAGCGCCTGGAGCATCAAGGTCCGCGCCCGCCTCACGACGAGGCCCTCGGAACCGTCCGCCGCGAGGCTCTCCGCATCCTCGAGGCCATGCCGGCGATGCCGCTCCACCAGGAACTCCGATTCTTGCCGACTCAGCAAGAGATCGTCGGACAAGGCCAGTAGCGTCAAACGCTCGGCATCCATGGCGTCGAAGACGCCGTCGATCGTCAGGGCGCGGTAACGCTCCTCGAGCCGATCGACGGGCACGGCCCCCGCCGGGACTCCCCCCAGCGGCCCCATGAGCAAAACGAGCGAAACGACCGCTGCGAGCCCGCGCATCCCGACCTCCCTGTGATGGCGTAAACCTTGGTTTAAGCTTACGGAAACTGACGAAAGGCTTATTAACACCCTCCGGATAATCCTACTGTAAGGCCCCGGGAGGTGACCATGATCGGATCGACCAACCTCAACAGCATTCCCGCCGCCCCCCACCTGGGGTCCCGCGTGCTGGGCGCCCTCCTGGCCTTCGACGAGCAGATGAAGGGCACGCAAAAGGCCCGTGACGAAGAGCGCAAGACCTACCAGCAGGACGCCTTCGTCCGCTCCCGCGAGCTCGAAGCGCGGCTCGCCCGCAGCTAAACGTAACTTCCCCGATTACTTGGACTTGGCGTCGGCCGACATCCCGGGCACGAAGAGCGTGACCTGGTTGCGGCCGTTGCGCTTCGAATGGTAGAGCGCGGCATCCGCCGCCTCGATGAGATCCGCCGTGGTCTTGCCGTGATGCGGAGCCGTGGAGACGCCGACGCTGACCTTGACCTGCAAGATCGAGCCGTCATGCGGCAGGCCCGCCGCCTCGATGGCCGCGCGGACGCGCTCGGCCAGGACCATCGCGCCCTCGACGCCCGTGTCGGGCATCAGGACCAGCATCTCCTCGCCGCCGAAGCGGGCGGGAATGTCGATTTCCTGGCGAATCGTCTTGCGGATGACGTCGGCCACCAGCTTGAGCACCAGGTCGCCCACCGCGTGGCCGTAGGTGTCGTTGAACTTCTTGAAGTGGTCCACGTCCATCATCAGGACCGAGACCTCCTCGCCGTAACGCAAGGACCGGCTGACCTCCTGCGTCAGGCGCTGCTCGAAGAACGAGCGGACGTAGAGGCGCGTGAGACCGTCCACCGTGGCGCGTTCGTAAAGCTGCGCGTTGGTGATGGCAATCGAGGCCTGGCTCGCGATCGCCGAGAGCAAGTCCAGCTCCTGCGTTCCGAACGCTCCGACGACTTCCTTGGAATCGACGTAGAGCACCCCGATGGCCTGGTCGCGCGTCAACAAGGGCACGCAGAGGATCGTCCGCAAGTCGAGCGCCATGATGCTGCGCTGCGCCTGAAGCTCGGCGTTGGCCTGGGTATCCAGGTCGCAGAACGGCTCGCCCGTCGCGAGCACCTGATGGCCGACCGTCTGCGAGAAGGTCACGGTCTCGGCATTCAGCTCACCGCTGTGATCGCAGGCCATCTTGCAGGTGAGACCCGCATCTCCGCGCATCAGGATCATGGCGCGGTCGGCGCCGGTCAGCTCCAGGGCGGCCTGGCCGATCTTCGAAAGGACCTCCGAGAGGACCAGGGAGGTCGAGACCGAGCGCGAGAGCTGGTTGAGCATCTCCATCTGGCGGGCCTTCGTGCGGGTCACGGCCAGGAGGCGGGCATTGTCGAGGCTTTGCGCGGCCTGGAGGGCGATCGCCTCCACCAGCTTCCGGTCTTCCTCCGAGAAGCCATGGTGAACGGTCTGCCGGTCCACGTAGATCACGCCCAGAACCCGGTCGCGCAAGCGCAAGGGCACCGAGAGGGCGGCCCTGATCTGGAGGTCCATGACGCTGCGTTGGGTCGAGAAATCCGAGCCCCCGAGCGCATCCGCGATGAAGGTGGTCGTCCCCGAGCGGAAGCTCGACTCGGCGATCGAGCGGCTGAAGGCCAAAGCCTTGGACGGTTCGAGGTTATAGGTGGAGCGAATCTGCAGCTCGTCGCGCTCGTCGGGCAGGAGCAAGAGTCCGGAGTCCGCGTCCAGCAAGGACGCGGTCAAGGCAACCATCCGCTCCAGCAGTAACTCGTAATCGGAGATGGCCTGGGTCTCGGAGGTGAAGCGGTTGAGGATTTCCAGCCGGCGCTTGGCGGCGCCCAGGGCTTCGAGCTCGGCTTGCAGCTCGCGCTCGCGCTGCAGCGACTCCAGGTAGCGTCGCTCGGAGACGCCCTTGCCGCGCGCTTCCTCGGCATGGCGCAGGGAATCGAAGTCTCCCTGTTGAATTCTCCAGGGCTCTTCGAGCGAAAGCAGGTTTTCGGCCGCTCTGACGCTCAAGCGATCCAGCAGGGTCCCCAGGGCCATGCGGACCTGGCGCAGCAAGGCGTAGCCCTCGGGGTTGCGGCCGGCGCAGGCGGCCAGGCCGAAGTTCGCGAAGCATTCCAGCAGGGTCGCGCCGCAGTCGCGGGCCACCTCGGCGGCGTCCTCGAAGTGAATCCGGGCCCCCGAGAGATCTCCACGCGAGAAGGCCACCTCGGCGAGCAGCAAGCGGGTGCGGAGCAAGAGACGCTCGGCATGGCGCTCCGTGGCCTCCATGAGGGCCTCGGCGCCCAGGCGGTCGGCCTCGTTGAGCTGACCCGCCTTGAGGGCGATCGCCGCCATGAGGTAGCGCGCATGCGGCCCGTCGAAGCCGTCGAGGGCTACGCGGGCGCTCTCGCCTTCGCCAAGCCGCAGGAGGGCTTCGGCCAGAACCAAGGCGGCCCGCTCGTCGAACTCGGGGTTGCCGGTCTTCTTGCCGTCCTCTAGCGCGAGCTCGGCCCAGAGCGACGCTTCCAGGAGGTCGCCCGAGAGCAATTGCACCTCGGATCCGAAGGACCGCCACATCGTGCGCAGGTACGCGTTGGGCTCGCGTTCCAGTTGCTTTTCGACGTCGTCGAGCAGGTCGAAGGCCTCGTCGAGCTCGGTGGAGGCCGCCTTGGCAGCCGCCAAGGCCACGGTGGCGATGCCCTGGTAAACCGAGTTGCCGATGGCCGCGGCTTCCTCGCGGGCGCGCTCGGCCTCCATGACGGCCGTTTCGGCCCTTCCGCGCTCATGCGCGACCAAAGCGAGGTTGATATGCGCGGCGACCAGCTCGCCGCGCGCTCCGGTCTCGCGGCTCAAGGTCAGGGTCCGCGCGAAGGCGGCCTCGGCCCCGAGGATATCCCCGCAGGCGAGCTTGGCGTTCCCCAGGAGGTTCAAGGTGTCATTCAGCCCAACCTTGTCGCCAAGGGGCTCCGAGACCTCCAGGGCCTCGACGAGCAGCTCGACGCCTTCATGCGGGCGGTTCGCGGCCAGCGCGTAGAGCATGCCCAGGAAGCCGAGCACGCCTGAGAGGCGCTGCGGATGGCCTGCCGAGCGGGCCTTGGGCAAGGCTTCCTCGCAAACGGCGATGGCTTGGTCGGTTTCGCCCTTGAAGTAATGGTTTCGCGCCTGGAACGTGAGGCAACGCAGCCACTCGGCGGGCTCCGCTTCGAGGGTCTTGCGGGCTTCGGCCAGGCGCTCCAGGGCTTCGGCGTAGTTCGAGCGAATCTGCGCGCAGACCGCGTAGTTCGTGCGGATCACGCCGGCCGTGACGGGGTCGGGCCCCAGCTCCAGGGCTTCCAGGTAGAAGCGCTCGGCCTCGTCGAGCTCGGAGGAGTAGCGCGCGACGTCGCCGAGCATCTGCTTGGCGGCGAGCCGGTCGGGGGCATCCACGAGGTGGGGAAGGACGGCTTCGAGCAAGCGTCGGGCGGCTTCGAGCGCGAAGAGCGAGACGTTCTTGCGGGCGGCCGACAGCGCGGGGGCGATGCCGACCTCGGGGCGATCGCCGCTGAGGGCATGCCGGGCGAGGTCGTTGAGGCTTTCCAGGTCGTCCTCGGCGACGCCTTCGTTCAAGAGGGTCTCGGCGAGCGCGGTATGCAGGGCGCGGCGCACGGCTTCGGGGGTGAGCTGGGTCACGACCTCGGCTTGCTGACCGCTCACGAACCAGAGGCGATCGCCCTTGCGCGCGAGGATGGCACCGCGTTCGAGTTCGGCGATCGCCGCGAAGACTTCCGCCTCGTCCATTTCGAGGACCGCCATCACCTGGGCCAAGCGGAAGGGGCGCCCCATGGCCGCCGCCAGCTCCGCGACCTTGCGGGCCTCGGGCGAAAGCTCAGCCAGTTGTGCCTCGAACAACCCCCGACCATCCTGGGCCTTACCAATCAACGCGACGGCCTCCGGCAGGATGGCCCAGCGGCCTGCGGAGTACGATAGCCCCCCGTGAGCGGCCAGGTGGCGGATCGTGCCTTCGATGGCGAGCGGCAAGCCCGAGGTCGCCTCGCGAAGCTGCTCGACGAAGCGCGCGTCGAGGCCGGACTCGCCCAAAAGGGCGCCGGCCATCTCGTCGACCTCAGAGGCCTCGAAAGGCGTCAAGAAGGCGGCCTCGGTGCCCTCGGCCGGAGCGCGGTCGGCACCGAGCAGCAAGAGCGGGAACTCCGCCGTCAAGCGCGAAAGCGCCTTGAGCAGCTCGCGGCTGGAGGCATCCGCCCATTGCCAGTCGTCCAGCAAGAGCACCAGGGGGTTCGACGCCAGCAAGAGGCTGAAGACGTCGACCACGGCGTTCTGCAGGCGGGTCTTTTCCTTCTGAGGATCCAGCGTGAGGTCGCCCTCGCGATGCCACTCGGGAAGAATGGCGCCCAGTGGCGCGCGGAAGGGCTCCAGCTGCGGGCCGTCCAAGAGGCTGAGCGCCGCGCGCAGGGGGTCGAGCATCGGACCGAAGGGCACGCCTTGCTCCGTGGCCACGCCCGTCAGCACGCGCGCGCCATCCAGCTGGGCGCGCAGCCTGAACTCTTCGAGCAGACGGCTCTTACCGATGCCGGAGGGACCGGCGACCCAGAGCTGGCCGCCGCGACCCGCCTGCAGATCGCCGAGCGCCCGTGAGAAGGCCTCGAGCTCGGACGTGCGGCCCACGAAGTGACTTGCCAAGAGCGCCGGTGGCTGGGATTCGTCTACCTGGGCGCCCAGCGCGCGAAGCAGCTCGGAAGCCGACGAGAAGCGGGCCAGCGGGTCCTTGGCGAGAAGCTTGAGCAGCACCCGCTCGAACTCCGCCGTGAGTTCGGTATTGAAGGCCGAGGGACGCAAAGGCTCGCGCTCGAGATGAGCGCGCATGACGGCCAGGGCATCGGCATCGTCGAAGACGGGGCGCCCGGTCGCGAGGTGGTAGGCCAGGGCTCCCAAGGAGTAGAGGTCGGAGCGGGCGTCGAGGCGCGCTCCGCGGACCGACTCGGGGGCCATGTAGGCGGGCGTGCCGCGCGGCGAGCCGAGAGACTGGCCCAGGGGGGACATGAGGCCGAAGTCGATGAGCTTGAGCGAGCCGTCGGCGAGGCGACGCACGTTGGCTGGCCCCACGTCGGCATGGACGTAGCCGCGGGAATGGATGAAGCCGAGGACCTCGGCGAGCTGCACCAGGAGGGCCTTGAGGTCGAGTTCGGCAAGCGGACCGGGGGGCAGGTCCTCGCCCTCGATGAGCTCCATCGTGTAGAAGGGGATGCCCGAGTCGGTCGTGCCGTAGTCGAAGACCTCGACCAGGCGGGGATGGCGCAGCTGCGCCATGAGGCGGAATTCTTGCTTGAAGCGCAGGATGCCGTCGGGATCGCGGAGGGATTCGCCGAGCAGCTTCATGGCCAGACGGCGACCACGGATGAGGTCCTCGACCAGGAGGACCTTGCCTCCGCCGCCCTCACCGAGGGTCTCGAGGACCTGATACCGGTTCGCCAGGCTCTGTGTCATCGTCCGTCGCTCCGCCCATGCCCCCGTTGACCGAGGCAGCCGATCGCTCCTTCCGCATCATAAGGGCGGCGAGGCCAAAAAGCAAACGACATCTTGATTAGAGACCGAAGCGGGTGGAGACCTTCCGGATCTTGTGGCTACGCGCATCGGCGATCAGCAGATCCCCGTTGGCGTCCACGGCGAGGTCATGCGGCTGGGTCAGTTTCAGCATCGGCCCGTCGCCGTCGGTGGCCAGCGAACCGCCGCCCGCGAGGGTCCGGAGCGTGCCGTCCGGAAGCACCGCGCGCACCTTCTCCGAGCCGCGCTCGGCGATGTAGACCACGCCGTCCTTGCCGGCGACCACGCCGTACGGCTGCTTGAGCACGGAGGCCTTGGCCGTCGCGCCATCGCCCAGGACCGAACCGCCGCCCGCCAGGGTCTGCAGGGGAGCGTCCTGGCCGCTACGCAGCAGCTTCAGGTCGATCATGCGAACCCGGTTCGTCGAGTACGTGGGATCGTCCTTGGCCTCGCTTCCCACCTCGGCGATATAGAGGCGGTCCTGCGCGTCGATGGCGATCTGCTGGGGGTAATTGAGCTTGGCGAGCGACGCCGGGGTGCCGTCCGGGCTGAAGCCTGCGCTGAGGTCGTCCCCGACGGTCTCTTGGCCCAGGATGGTCGTGACGTTGCCGGTGTGATCGATCTTGCGGACGAAGTGCCAGCTCGCGCCGGTCGTCCAACCGAACGAATCCGAGAAGTAGAGGTTGCCCAGCGAGTCGAAGGCGATGCTGCGCGGACCGGCAAGCTCCGCCTGGCGCCCGTGAGCGTCGAAATGGCCGTTGGGGTAGCTGCCGTTCACGTCGATCTTGGCGGCTTCTGCCGCGTCCCCGAGGCCCGCGATGGTGTAAATGTTGCCCGCCTGCATCGAGACGCCGTAGTAGGTGCCGGAGGTCTTGGGGACCACCCGGATGGCCATGTTGAGCGTATCGGCGATGACGAGGTTCTCATGGGAGTCGAGCGCCACGGCGCGCGGCCAGTTCAGGCGCGCCTGGGTGGCGGGTCCGCCTTCGCCGCTGTAGCCCTTCTGGCCGGTGCCGGCCACGGTCGTGATCGTGCCGTCGGGGGCAATCCGCCGAACGCGGTTGCCGCCTTCCTCCACGACGTAGACGTTGCCGGACTTGTCCGCCGCCAGGCCCTTGGGCAGGTCGAGCGGCGAGCTGATTGCAGCCGAGCCGTCGGTCGAGCTGCCGGGAACTCCGGTGCCCGCGATGGTGCTCACGGCCATCACGCGGCGGCCGAGCATCTTGGCCCATGCGTCGCCGAGGCCGTTGGTGTTGGCTCCGATCACCTTGGCGTAGGCCATGTTCATGGTCGCGATATCCGCGATCTTGAGCGTGGGCTGCGGGAGCGCCTGCGAAAGCATGGCCTTGTTGGTGAGGTCGGTGAGATCCGAGAGGTTGGTGAGCGGATAGGCCGCCATCGTCCGGCCGTCCATCACGGAGCTGTGGCGCAGGAACTCGGTGACGTAGGTGGTGGCCAGCGAAACGTTGACGGTGTTCTGGCCGGCCTTGGGCACGGTGAAGCCCACCTCACGACGGTTCTCGCTGAGGACCAGGCTGACGATGACCGGCTGGTTGATGGGCACGCCGCGGGGGATCTCGTAACGGCCCGTCGCGTCCGTGGACGTGCTCAAGGGCTTGCCCTGCGCATCCTCGAAGAAGCGGTCCTTCGCGTCGGTCAGGTAGATGACCGCGCGAGGCAGAGGCACTTCCTGCTCGAGGGCGGCGATGCGGAAGCCCGCGGAGTTGTTGGCGATCAGGCCCGCCGAGTTATTGGCGATGAGGCCGGCGGAGTTGTTGGCAATCAGGGAGGCGGGTCCCATGGCGAGGCCATCGAGGCTCGCGGCGTCCCCGAACTGTCCAGTTCCACGCATGGGCGCGAGCTGCAAGGGAGTGCATGCGCTCAGCGCGACGAGACTCGCCAGAAGGGCTGTAGTTTGCCAACGAACGTACCGCATTTGGAACTCTCCCTTTCGGGGAAACCGCTCGAGTGGCGGTCACTCCCCAGATACGGCCATACGGCCGCCTATATACCTTATAGGCAGAAAGGGGGCGGCTCTAGCTTAAATCATCGTTAAATGTTTGTTGGAGAGAAAGGCCGGAGCGGCGATCCCCCGGCATCCATGCGGGATTGCCGGGGGATCGCCTCTATAGCGGCTACGCGTCTAGCGCCTCGGCTACTCGTCTGAGGCACGAAGACGGCAGCGCCCGCGGCTACTCGTCTGAGGCACGAAGTCGACTGAGAACCGTGTAGTCCTCGAGGGTGGTGGTATCCCCCGCGGCCTCGCGGCCGGCGGCGACGTCGCGAAGCAGGCGGCGCATGATCTTGCCCGAGCGGGTCTTGGGCAGGGCATCGGTGAAGCGGATATCGTCCGGGCGGGCGATCGCCCCGATCTCCTTGGCCACGTGCTCCTTGAGCTCTTGCTTCAAAGCCTCGGTAGCCGCGACGCCTTGCTGAAGCGTGACGAAGGCCGCCACGCCCGTCCCCTTGATCGGGTCCGGTCGGCCGACCACAGCGGCCTCGGCGACCGACTTGTGGCTGACCAGGGCGGATTCGACTTCCATGGTCCCCAGGCGATGCCCCGAGACGTTGATGACGTCGTCCACGCGCCCCATGATCCAGAAGTAACCGTCCGAGTCCCGGCGCGCGCCGTCGCCGGCGAAGTACATCCCCGGGATCTCCGACCAGTAGGTCTTCTTGAAGCGCTCGGGATCCCCGTAGATGGTCCGCATCATCGAGGGCCAAGGCTTCCGGACGACCAGGTAGCCGCCGGCGTTGGGCGGCACCGACGCGCCCGTCTTGTCCACGACGTCCACCGCGATGCCCGGGAAGGGCAGGGTCGCCGTTCCCGGCTTGGTGGGGGTCGCGCCCGGCAAGGGCGAGATCATGATGGCGCCGGTCTCGGTCTGCCACCAGGTATCGACGATGGGGCAGCGGCCCTTGCCGATGATCTGGTGGTACCACATCCAGGCCTCGGGGTTGATGGGCTCTCCCACGGTGCCCAAGAGGCGCAGGCTGTCGAGCTTGTGCTTGAGCGCCCATTGCTCGCCCGCCTTGATGAAGGCCCGGATGGCCGTCGGAGCGGTGTAGAGGATCGAGATCTGGTACTTGTCGATCAACTGCCAGAAGCGGTCCGGCTGCGGGGTCATGGGCGCGCCCTCGTACATGAAGACGGTCGCGCCGGCCGAAAGCGGGCCGTAGACCACGTAGCTATGCCCCGTGACCCAGCCGATATCCGCCGTGCACCAGTAGACGTCCTCGTCCTTGAGGTCGAAGACCCACTTGCTGGTGAGCGTGGTGCCGAGCATGAAGCCCGCCGTCGTGTGGACGACGCCCTTGGGCTTGCCCGTGGTGCCGGAGGTGTAGAGGATGAAGAGCGGGTGCTCGGAGTCCACGGGAACCGCCGGAAAGTCGAGGCAGGCAATCTCGGCCAGCTCATGCCACCAGTGGTCGCGGCCCGGCTTCATCGTGACCTCGGTATCGCAGCGGTTGAGGACCACGACGTGCTCTACCGAAGGGGTCTCGGTCAGCGCCCGGTCCACGTTGGCCTTGAGGGGCACCACCTTGCCGCGGCGCCAGCCGCCGTCCGCCGTCACGACCACCTTGACCTGGGCGTCATTGATGCGATCCTTGAGGGCCTCGGACGAGAAGCCGCCGAAGATCACCGAATGCGTGGCGCCAAGGCGCGCGCAAGCCAACATGGCGATCGCCGCCTCGGGAACCATCGGCATGTAGATGACGACGCGATCGCCCAGCGTGACGCCCAAGCTCTGAAGCACCGAGGCGAAGCGGGAAACCTCGCAGTGAAGCTGCTGGTACGTCAGGGTCCGCTGGTCGCCCGGCTCGCCCTCCCAGATCAAGGCCGCCTTGTTGCGGCGCCAGGTATTGAGGTGGCGGTCCAAGCACTGGTAGGAGGCGTTGAGTTGCCCACCGACGAACCACTTGGCGAAGGGCTCCTCCCATTCGAGCACCTTCTCCCACTTGCGGTGCCAGTGAAGCTCGCGATCGGCATGGCGCGCCCAGAAGCCTTCGTAATCGGCTTCCGCCTCCGCGACCATGGCCTGGTACTCGTCCATGGACCGGATCTGGGCTTGGCGCGCGAAGTCCGGAGGAGGCGGGAAGAGCCGTTCCTCGTGAAGCAGCGATTCAATCTCCGATGCGACGTGCTCCGCCATGTCTCCTCCTCTTCTGCATTCCCCCATGGAAACCCCGTTTCCTTTGGGGTTCATTCTACCATCGTCGGCAGGCCTTCGCGTCTCAGCCGCGCGACGACGGGGACGTCAGCCTCCGAGAAGGCATACTGGTCCAGCTCCGAGGCCGTCACCCAGCGCCAATCCCGGCATTGCAAGGCTTGAGGCTCGCCGTCGACGATCCGCGCCAGGTAACAATCCAGGTGCACTTCCGGCCCCGCGGGGTAGCGGTGGTGAACCGTCTGGAAGTGACGCCCGACCGCGATGCGAATGCCCAGTTCCTCGGCGATCTCGCGCGCGAGGCTGGCCTCGGGGGTTTCATCGGGCTCGATCTTGCCTCCGGGGAACTCCCAGAGAAGGGCCTGAGATTTTCCTTCGGGGCGCTGCGCGATGAGTACCGACTCCCCGCGCAGGATCAAGGCCCCGACCACGTCGATGATTTTCATTCCAAGACGATAGCATGCCCCTCTTCCGGGTAGCATGGGGTAGCATAATGACGGAGCCGGCGCTTGCTCGCGCGCGCTCCGACCGCCCGGGCCACCCCAAGTTCGGAAAGGACCCCCATTTGAGACGCCTCGTCCTGATCCTCGGCTCCCTGAGCATCACCTCCTTGAGCCTCGTCGCCTGTACCTCGAACATCCGGGCGGAATCATCCCCGCGCGTCCTCCTGGTCTCCCTCGACGGCGGCGGTGAGCGGCTGATCGAGCGGATGGTGGATCGGGGCGTCATGTCCAACCTGGCGGCCATCAAGGAGCAAGGCGTCCAGGCCGACTACGCGCTTACGAACTTCCCGAGCAAGACGGCCGCGGGCCATGCCTCGCTCTGGACCGGCGCCTACGGCAACGTCAACGGGATCACCGGCAACTCCGTGCCCCTGCCGGGAGGCACGTTCCTGCAGACCCGCAGCGGCTTCAGCGCCGAAGCCTTGAAGGCCGAACCCATCTGGATCACCGCCGCCAAGAACGGCAAGCGCGTGATTGCCAACCAGGCCACCCACCTCGAACCCCTGAAGACCTACCAGGACGGTGGGCGCTTCGGTGGCCCTCATAACAAGAACCTCACCCTTTTCGACGGCTACTCGGGCTTGTTGGCCAGCGACGGCCTGATCGAGCCCCAATCGCCGGCCCGCCCCGCGAGCGGCTGGCGGGACGCCCCCGCGGCCTCCGCCCCCACGGGTTCGGCTCAGGAGTTCCCGTTCCGGATCGGCGAAAGCCAGTTCTGGGCTTTCGTCTACGATGATCCCACGGACCCGGCCCTCGGCTACGACACCATGCTGATCCGCCCCGACAAGACCCGCACGGCGGGCACGCTGCGCCTCAAACCCGGGCGCTCGAGCGCGGGCACGATCGACAAGTTCAGCCCGCCCATCAAGGTCAAGGCATCGAAGAACGTCGAGACCACCGTCCACCTGCGGCTCTTCGAGCTGGCTCCGGATCTCTCGAAGCTGACTTTCTACCGCACGGCGCTCGTCAAGGACCAGACGAACCGCCCCGAGATCGTCGGGCGCTGGCTTCAAGACACGGGCGGCATGGTCCTGACCGGCGCGGCCTCCCTATACGGAAACGGCCATTTCGGCCCCACGCTGGTCGACGGTGGCCAAGGCGAAGCGGAGGAGCGCTTCGTCGAGACCGTGCGCCTGATGGTCGCCAACCGGCAAGAAAAGCTCCGCTACGCGACCAAGAGCTATCCCTGGGATCTGACGCTCAGCTACCTGCCGTATCCGGACGGCGCCGAGCACATGTGGTACGGGTTGCTCGACCCGGAGAGCCCGGTCCATCGCCCCACGCTGGCCCCCAAGCTCTGGCCGTACATGGACGAGATCTGCCGGATCGTGGACGGGTACATCGGCGAGATGCGGGCGATCGCCGGAAACCAGGGCCACGTCGTCGTCGTCTCGGACCACGGCATGGAAGGCGTCGGCTGGGATTTCCTGCCCAACGTCGCCCTGCGCGAGGCGGGCCTGCTCGAACTGACCGAGGCCGGAACCATCGACCTGCGCCGCAGCGCGGCCTTGTACTCGCCCAACGACGGCGGTTACGTGGTGATCAACCGCGCGAGCCACGGCGGAGTGGTCCTGCCCAAGGACGTCCCTGCCGTCAAGGAACGGGTCATCCTCGCCCTCTCCGGCCTGAAGGCCCCCGATGGCCGCCGCCTGGTCACCGCTGTCTACGATGCCGCCCAGGCCGATACCAGCCTGGGAATCGGGGGACCGGAAGGCGGAGACCTCTACCTCGACATCCTTCCGGGGTACCTCTTCCACCCGCAAGCCAACGCCAAAGCCATGATCCGCCCCCGACCCGCCCTGGGCTCAGGCGGCCACGTCTTCAACCCGGCGCGGCCGACCATGCACGCCATCTTCTACGCGGCGGGTCCCGCGTTCAAGCAAGGCGTCGTGATCCCGCCCATCCGCACGATCGACGTCGCCCCGACCCTCAGCCGGCTCCTGGGCATCCCGGCACCCGCCGATGCGCGCGGCCGCGTCATCACCGAAGCCCTGAAAGAAGCCCGCTAGCGGCTTCCCCAGCGCAGCGAGAACCCCGAGGTGACGCCCCAATCCGGCACCTCGGGGCTCATTCCCTTCAGCAAGGCCAGATCCCAGACCAAGTCCTCGGTGACCAGTACCGACAGCCCCAGGTCCGCGCCCAGTCCCATGCCGTTGCCGGCCGAATCCGAGTAGCGCGCCACCTCCCCGAAGACCTGCCAGAGCTCACCCGAGTCGTATCCCAGTAGGAGGGCCCCACTCCAGTCGAGCGACGACGCACTCCAGACGGGCCCCGCGTTGACGGTCAGCGAGAACCCCGCCGGAAGCCCCAGCGTGCCCAAAAAGGCGGCCTGCGTCCCGCCTCCAAGCGGATTCAGGTCCGCCTCGGCGAGGGCTCCCAACGAGAGCAGATACCCCGATAAGACCTGCCACTTGGCCCCGAGGGTCATGCTCGATGCCGCCGTCGCACCGCTCACGGTCAACGGTGCGCCCACCCGAAGCTCAAGCCCCGGAATCAACCCGAAGCGCTGGACGGCGTCGAAGCCGGCCGCGGCTCCCGTGGCAGGTCCGCCGGCGTAGCGCGTGCCCAGCTCGAGTTGAAAGATTCCCGCGTCGAGAGCCTCGGGCCCGGTCGAAAGGCTGGGCCGATCCGCGATGATGGCGGCCGAGGCGGGGGCGCCCAGAAGAAACGAGGCCGCCAGGGCGGCCATCAGGGAAAGCAGCGTCTTTTGCATGGTGCGTCCTTGAGCGGTAGAGGGGCTCAGCGCAGCTCGAAGTAGCTGAGCAGTTTCCCCATGAGCGTGTCTTGAGACGGGTCGGCCGAGTCGGAGCCTTTCCCTTCCCGCCAGCGCAGAATTTGCTGGGTACGGAAGCTCGCCACGCGGTTGAGTTCCGCCATGATCTCGGGGTGGGCGGCCAGGATCGTCTTGAACGCGAGGCGATCGATCTCCAGGACTTCGCAGTCCGGACCGGCGACGACCGAGGCATTGCGCGGCTGACCGGTCAGCAAGCCGGTCTCGCCGAAGTACTGCCCCGCCTGAAGGGTCGCCACCACCGTCTCGTTGATCTCACCCGGATGAACCCGGACCTCGCCTCGCACCAAGAGGAACATGCACGTGGCGCGCTCGCCCTTCCGGCAGATGACCTTGCCCTGAGGCATCTTATGGCTCTTGATCTGGGGGGCGAGCTCGGCGAGCTGCTCGATGGGCAGTGGCTTCAGCAAGTCGGTGCTTTGAAGCACCTGGAAGAAGCGAATGGACTCCTTTGCCTCGTAGAGCTGATCACGGCTCAGGCGGTAGATTTCACCCTTGCCCGGATCCTCCTTGATGGCCCGCATGAACCATTCGACCGCGGCTTCCCCGTTGCCGACCCGGCGGTTCAACTCGCCCAAGAGGTAGGCGAGCTTGCCCGGGCTGATGGTCAGGTTGCGGCCGGTGTCGAAGGCCTCGGCGAAATGCGCCATGGCGGCTCCCATGTGCTGGATTTCGCGCTTTCGGTCGTTCCCCAGGCGGCAAAGCCAGGCCAATCGAAGCTGGACGCTGCCCAGGTGGTCGTGGGCAGCGGGCATGCGGCGCAGGTAGCAGCGGTAAGCGAGTTGAAAGCTCAAGATCGCGGCGAAGAGCGAGCGTTCCGGCTGGGAGAAGTCGAAGCGCAGGCCCTCCTTGGCGTCGGAGCTGATCTGGCGCATGCCGACGCGCTCGGCCTCGGAGAGAGGCTTCCAGTGTTCCTTGTAGGCTGCGAACGAGCAGCGCGGGCAGACCCAGACCTGGTAGAAAAGCGGGTTGACGCCCTCGTAACGGGGGCAATAATCCGCATCTCGGTCGAGGAGTTGATAAGCGCGGCTCTTGGGGGTGTAAAGCGAGAAATTCGATTCGCACGCCGGGCAGGTCAGGTCGCGCGCAACCAATTGCTTTTCGGACATCGTGGCTCTCCGCAGGTCGTCCAGAATCCTATACCCACGTTGACGGGACTCCGCACGTTGGACAAGCGAGCCCAGGCCGTCTTGTAACAAAGAGAAGCGCCGCCAGACCGTATGGTCCGGCGGCGGATGAGGAACGTGCGTCTCGAACGGGACGCGCGCTAGGGGCTAGAAGTCGCCTGGGCTGCCTGAGAAGCGCTCGCCGAGGGCGAGGAGTCCTTGATGGCCTGCCAGCGGGCCATGCCTTGTCGGCCCACGTCGTACTGGTTCTGGGCATCCCAGAGGAGCCAGCCGATGCCGCCGCCGTCGTACGAGGCCTTGATCTGGGTGGCCACGTAATCGGCGTTGAAGCGGTCCTTGACCATGAACGGGAAGGCTTGCAGCCACGGGCGGATGACGGCTCCCGTGCCGTCGATCTTCTTGGCGGTCCGCAGCACCCCCTGGTTCACGAAGTAGTAGGGTTCCCAGGCCGGGTACTTCTTGCCGTCGAAGGGCGGGTAGAAGTGCGACGGGTAGACCATGGGGCTGATGATGTCGGCGTACTTGCCGAGATCCTCCATGCGCTGGCCGGTGATCTTCACGTCCACGCCCTCGTCCCAGGCGACCACGCCGAAGAGGTCGATCGAGACCAGGACGCCCCGGGGGTTGAGTTCCTCGTAGGCGCGCTTGAGGAAGCCGGTGATGACCTCGTCCTTGCGGACCTTCTCGCGGTCGAAGGAGTAGGCGATGTTCTGGGTATCGCCCATGGCCGGGAAGCGGATGTAGTCGAACTGGATCTCGTCGACGCCCAGTTCGGCGAGTTCTCGGGCGATCGCCAGGTTGTACTCCTGGACCTCGGGGTGATTCGGATCCAGCCAGACCAATCGGCCCTTCTCACGCCAGGGGCCGCCCTTCTTGGATTGCAGGGCGAGGCGAGGCTCCTTCTGGGCGAGGTACTTGTCGTGGAAGAGCACCTGGCGGGCCACGACGTGGATGCCCTGGTCATGCAGCATGCTGATCAGCTTGCCCATGTCCTTGATGGTGTCGCGGCGCGCGCCGGACTTCACGGCCAAAGGCACGTTGGTCGGGTAGGCGACGATGCCGTCCATGTCCTTGACGTCGAAGACCACGGTGTTGAGGCCCAGGGGCTTCAACTCCTTGACCAGGGTGAAAACTCGCTCGGTCGCGGCCGAGGTCTGGGTGACGTAGATGCCGCGCGCGTCGAAGGTCTTGTCGCGCTTCACGCGCTCGGCCTTGAGGGGGGCCTTGCGCACGCCCGGGATCTCCAGCACTTGCCCGATCGAGAGGACGTCCTTCTCGAGCTTGTTATGCTTCATCAGGGCCCGCTTGAGGCCGTTCTTGGTGTAGTAATCCGTGTACTTGAGGTAGCGATCGGCCAGAAAGGCCGTCGACTGGCCCTTCTGGATGGTGTGCTTGATCGTTCCCTCCGCGAAGAGGCCGCCCTCGGGAAGCTTCTCCCCGTAGCCGGGATGGAAGTCCGGGGGGTAGGAGGGAGTCGGCGAGGGCGTCGGCTCGAGCTGCGCCTTTTGAACGTTGGCGCCGCCGGCCTTGGAATCCTTTGGAGGCGCGGGCTGACAGCCCGCGAGGGTGCCGAGGAGGGTGGCGCTCAAGAGGAGCGCCAGCCAAGTCTTGCTTTGCTTCATCCGTTCCTCGTTTCTACTCGACCGGGTTGGCCTTGGCGGCGAACGCGTCGGCCAGGCGGTCCTGGAACTTGGCCGGGAAGGTCACCTTCTGGGGATCGCCGTCGCTGACGTAGGGACGGAAGCGCTCGTCGTTGCGCGCGGTGGCTCCGGGCTGGCGGGCGAAGTGGCGGATCCACTCGTCGTCGATGGCCTGGATGCGGGGCACCTTGGCGGAGTTGTACTTCTTGTCGAAGGGGGACGGCGCGGGGTCCGCACCGACCAGCATGACCGCCCGGTGATGGTACTTCTGATCCTCGAACGAGCCCTTGATGACGGCCTCGAAACCCTCGTCGGACTTCGGGAAGATACCGAAGGGCAGCGCCAGGGTCTGGAACTCGAAGGGCGTGCCCAGTTGCTTGGCGATGTTGGCCTGGGCCTTGGCCAGGTTTTCGCGGATCTGGGCGGGCTGGAGCTTGCTGAGGTTGGCGTGGTTGAAGGTATGCGAGCCGATCTCGCGGCCGGTCTCGACCAGGTACTTGAGTTTCTCGGCGGAGTCCTTCTCGAAGGCGTTGGGCAGGACGTAGAAGGTGGCGGCCCGTCCGAAGTCGGGGTGCTTGGCATAGAAGGCGTCGAGAATGGCGATCGCCGAATTGGGGTCCATCACGGGCTGGCCCTTCGCATCCCGCTTCACCGTGCCGTCCGCGTTGTAAAGGTAGCGGAACTGGCCCTCGGTGGAATCGTCGAAGGTCAGGATGGTCGGCTTCTTGCCACCGGGCACGTCGAGCTTGCCCGCGGCGAAGTCCGAGGCGTTTACCAGCACGTAATCATTGTTGTAGAGCCACTCCAGGTCCTTGCGGAAGTTGTCGTAGGTGCGCGTCCAGCGCTCCTCCTTGGGACCGAAGCGATGGTACTCGAGGACCGGCACGCGGCCGAGCTCGTTGGCGGATTGGTAGTCGACCTTGACCGGGGCCGCCTGAGCGGCAGAAGCCGCTGCCGGAGCGCTCTGGGCCGATTTCTCCGAGGCCGGAGCGGTGGCTGCCTTATCTTCGCCCTTCTGGCAGGCGGCCAGCAGAGGAAGCACCAAGCCCAGGGCAAAAACGGAACGTAAAACAGGGCGAAAGGTAGGCGTCATGACGGATCCTTTTCTAAGCGGGTGTACGCGCGGCGGCAAGGGGATTCCGCGACCGCGGACAGGGCTACCCCCGTATACCCCTGGAACGGGCTTTGTGACTGTCCGGATGCAAACAAACGATTAAATCTTGGTGACGGGAGTTTGACGGATCAGCCCTCCCTTATAACCCGTTCCGGAAACCTTGAAAAGTCCCCGCCGAAACGAACGCGGCAAGGGCCTGAGCCCTTGCCGCCCTCGGGGAGAGACCCGTGAAATGCGGTTTAGAGGAAAGGATCCGAGATCGTCACGTTGGTCCCGAAATCACCCAAGGCGTTGTTGAGGATGACCAGAGCCGTCAGTAGTCCCGTCGCCGGCTCGTATCGCCAGACGCGGTAGCCTCCCGGGGTCAGGATGTTGAAGTAGAGGAAGCCGCCGGCGAAGTACGGGTCGGAGATGGGGTCGACGATCGTGCCGATGTTTCCGAGGTTGGCGTAGGGAGCCGTGTCGATCAGGCCCGTGACGCGGTCGAGGATGAGCAGGCGCTCGGAGTAGCCGGCGATGGCGGTGAAGGCGATGAAACGACCGTCCTCGGAGATGGCGACGTGGCCGATGTTGCCGGGACCGCCGGCCAGGGACAAGGCGTCCATAGGCAGAATCTGGAAGAGCTGCGGGTCGAGGACGTCATACAGGTAGAGCTTACCCTTGATGTTGACGACCACCCATTTGCCGTCGGCGCTGATCTGCGCGTCCAGAAGCGTCGAGCAGACGTGGAAGTGGGTGAAGTTGTAGACGCCCAGGTAGGGGGCGAAGGGCGTGAAGTTGTTGACCTCGATCTCGGCGGCGACCTTGGTGAGGACGCGGCTCTTGGTCAGGTAATCCCCGTCGATGGGCTTCAAGACGAGGTTGCCCAGCTTGTCCTTGTAGAGAAGCAATCCGGTCTCGGAGACCGAGGGGCGGGCTCCACCGGGGCCGCACCAGCCGTCGAAGGCGACCTCGACCCGTTCCTCGGTGAGCATGTCGTAGTAGTAGATATGGCCGAGGAACTCGAAGAGGATCTTGTCCCCGTTGAAGAGCTGAGGGTTGAGCTCGGTCAGGAAGATATTGCCTCCCCAGCCGGGCGGGAACAGGCCTGCCAAGGCGCCGTTGAGGATGTAGACGTCCTTGATGCGATCGTCATAGAGGAACAAGTTGCCGTTGAAGCATGTGCTGGCCGTGAAGGCCACGACGTAAGGATTGCGCGTGATCGGCACGGGCGGCGGGACGGGCATCGGGGGTTGAACCTCGGGCGGTTGAACCGGAGCCGTGGGCACCGGGGTGCCTCCGAAGGTATCCGCCGGTTGGGCCGGGTCTGGCGCGGGGGTACCGACAGGCTTGGTGGCGCAGCTGACCGTCAACGAAGCGGCGAGTCCGAGCCCGAGCAGGTTCTTGATCCAAGTCTTCACTTTCATCGCGATTCCTCTCTCCCAATGAAACGCGGTGCTACGAGGGGCGAAGCCCCCTTCCAGCTGCGGCGTCCGGCAACGATTCGGCGGGACGTTCGGGCGTCATTGATAGAGGTTGAAACAGCGTTCGGTCGGGATATCGGAGGCGTTGACTCGAGGATGTTGGAACCGCGTCCTGGCTGATGTCCTGTTTGTAACACAGGCGTTCCTGGGTCAGTGTGAGGGCTCTCACGGCAGACCTGTGGGCTTGATGAAGCTCGCCCGTGTGCTTGGACCAAGTCAAAGCCCCTCGAGGCGCGCGTTCCCGCCCCAAGGCTCGAGGGGCCGGGGGAAGGCATTGCCAGCCAAGGGAGGGTATGATAGGTTTATTTATGAAGTTATATGAAGCACCCTTCATTCCGGCGAAAGGAGGCCTCCATGCCGTCGCCCCAGCAGCCCGAACGTCAGCCCGCCTCGGTTCACTTCAACGAACTCCTCAAGCTCAACCCCAACCTCCAGAAGCCCCAAACTCCGGGCATGGCTCCGAGTGCCTCCTCCAACGCCATCGCGGAGGGCCCCCCACTCGCCTGTCCTTACTGCAAGACCTCGCTCCCGGCCGACGCTCCGTTTTGCCCCGCATGCAGCAAGCTTCTCGACTCGGTGCACAAGGCCGGCGAGATCCTCAACGGACGTTACCGCGTCCTCGAGCTGATGGTTCAGCACGGCGGCTTCGGGCGGGTCTACGACGTCGTCGACACCCGCACGTCGACCGCGTTCACCCTGAAGCAGTTGCGCGCCGACGCGACCAAGCAGCCCAAGCTCGTCGAGATGTTCCAGCGCGAGGGCGCGATCCTCAGCTTGATCAAGCATGCGCGCGTGCCCCGCTTCCATGACTCCTTCTCCGAGAACGGCTCCTACTACCTGGTCATGGAGCTCGTCGAGGGCAATCCCTTGAGCATGCATCAGCGCGACGTCGGCCCCATGACCGAGGCCGAGGTGCTGGAATTCCTGCCTCAGGTGCTCGATGCCCTGGAGCATATCCACGGGCTCAATCCCCCCGTCATTCACCGCGACCTCAAGCCCGCCAACCTGGTGCGCACGCTCGACGGCCGCGTCTACCTGGTGGATTTCGGCTCCGCCACCTATTTCAACACCACGACCACGGGAGGCCGCGGCGTCGAAGGCCCCGAGCGCGAACGCACCAAGATCTGGACCAAGGGGCTTGCCGCACCCGAGATGCTCCTCGGAGAGGTCGCCTACCCGGCCACCGACCTCTTCAGCCTCGGCCTGTCTCTCATCTACTTGATGACCAATTCCCATCCCCTGGGACTCTACGAAGCCCGCAAAGGCTACTACCTCTTCTCCGAGAAGCTCTGCTCTCCCGCCTTCAAGGCGATCCTCGAGCGGATGATCGCCCTCCCGGTTCAGGAGCGCTTCCAGAGCGCCGCCGAGGTCCGCGAGGCGCTCCGCGCCGCCAGCTTGATTTAACGGCTCCGATCCGTACGAAAGAAGGAGTTTCGCATGCAGAACCCTAGCTCGAACCCCAACCTGGACGATCTGGCGAAGCATATCGAGAACTACATCAAGGCCAACCCCGATAAGTTCAAGGGCGGGATCGACCCTGCCCAGGTGCCCGGCATCAAGCCCGTGCCGGCCCCGATGATCTTCCGCTGCACCCACTGCGAAAAACCCGTCCTCAGCGGCTCGGACAACTGCACGTACTGCGGCAAGCCGACGGATCAGACCTACAAGGGCGGTGACATGGTCAACGGCCGCTACCTGGTCGAGGACCTCCTGGTGAAGCGCGGCGGCTTCGGAACCATCTACGCCGTCACCGACACGCAGACCCAGAAGCGCCTGGTCATGAAGCAGCTTCAGCACCGACGGCAGGTCAGCCCCAAGAACCGGGAGCTCTTCAAGCGCGAGGGCGAGATCCTCAGCATGCTCGATCACCCGGGCATTCCCGCCTACCACGACGCCTTCGAGGTGGACGGCGCCCTCTACCTGGTGACCGAGCGAATCGACGGCATGACCGTCGCGACGATCCTTCGCGAGCGCGGGAAGTTCACCGAAGAAGACGTCCTCGATTTCCTTCGCCAAGCGCTCGACATCTTCGAGTACCTGGGCAGTTTGACGCCTCCCGTCATTCACCGCGACATCAAGCCCGCCAACTTCATGCGCACCATGGACGGCCGTTACTACCTGCTCGACTTCGGCAACGCCACGCGCTGGCGCACACGCAAGACCGATGAGCCGGTTGAAATGGGCCCCCAGCGCGAGTTCACGGCTGTCTGGACCAAAGGATTCGCCGCACCCGAGGTCCTGATGGGCATGGTCGCCTACCCGTCGAGCGATCTCTTCGGGCTCGCGGTCTCGGTCCTCAACCTCCTCAGCAACTCCCATCCGCTGGGCCTCTACGAAGCCCGCACCGGGACGTACGTCTTCGATAAGATCTGCTCGCCCGAGCTTCAGGCCATCCTCTCGCGGATGCTGTCGCTCAAGGTCGAGGAGCGCTTCCGCAACGCCGCCGAGGTGCGCGACGCCCTGCGCGAGGCCAAGCTGATCCGCTAGCGCGGACCCGAGACGAGAAGCCCCCCGCGGAATGATCCGCGGGGGGCTTCTGATGTGCCTATCGGGGACTCAGGCCGAGGGAAGCGGATGACCGGCGTTGGCCCGTAGGCGCGCGAGAAGGTGGCGGTAGACGGCGAGCATGGCCTGGGGATCCTCGGCGAACGTGGCAAAGGCAAGGCGCTCGGAGGGGAAGCCCCGCCCGTGAAGCGCGTCGAACGCGCTGGGATCGCGAAGGATCAGCTGGTCCACCATGACTAGGGAGCGCATGATCAAGAACTCGCGGAGCGAGGGCTCGCGCAGCGAGGGCTCCTGGAAGGCGGTGGGGACCTCGGCCCCGAGTAGGCTGAGGCAGGTGGGACGGCCCAAGAGCGGAATCATGAGCGCATGGGTCGCCTGCGGGTCGAGCAAGTGCACCACGTCTGGATCGACCCGGCGGATTCGCTTGGCATGGTCGGCGTGAATCCAGGGATTGCCCATGGCCAGCCGTTTGCGCCAAGTCGAGGCATCCTTGCGCCAGAAACTCAGCGAATGCCGCGTGACCCGCGCATCGCAACTCACGTCGCGCTCGGCATGTGCGGGCAAAAAGAGATGCGTCTCGGCAACGTGAGCGAGGCCGCCCGCCAGGCGTGCCGCCTCTTGAAGCGTCCCGTTGCGATCGGACATGGCCAACAAGGCGATGCGCACGGCGAACCTCCTTTGACATCCCATGAGCATAGCCCGCCGTCCGGTCAATCCGGATCTCGAAAGGGGGCAAGTTCCTTGGTCAACTCGACCTGGCACGATAGCGTTTTTTCGCCCTTTCGCTCGCCTGGCGACCTTGCCTGAGGAGCAAGCGATCCTCCCGCATGGGCTTGTTCAACATGCATAGGATTCTGCTCCACGATCGGCCTTCGAAACCCTCGAATGCCTGCATAAAATGATCCTCTCGTCAGGAAGTCAAAATCCCGCTCCCGTCGCTGGCATCCGCCAGGCGGGTGCGGGCCACGCGACGAGGGGGAAATGATGTCGTCCGACGTAACCCGCTTCCACCATGCTCATGGCTTACCCACGTACCACGACGGGATCGGGACACACCCCTCCCTCATTGGGCCGGGGCGCTTCTCCAAGCGCATGACCGACGTCCTCGTGGCGGGCCTCGGCCTCTTGGCCATCCTGCCGATTCTGGTCGTCATCGCCTGCCTGATCAAGCTCGACTCTCCCGGCCCCGTGCTCTTCCGCCAAAAGCGCGTCGGACTCAACGGTCGCGAGTTCTGGATGTACAAGTTCCGCTCCATGTCCACCGACGCCGAAGCTCGCCACGCCTCGCTCTTGGCCCAAAACGAGATCAAGGACGGCGTGATCTTCAAGATGAAAGACGACCCGCGCGTGACGCGCCTCGGGCGCATCCTCCGCAAGACCAGCCTCGACGAGCTGCCCCAACTCTTCAACGTCGTGCGCGGAGAGATGAGCCTGGTCGGTCCCCGGCCGCTCCCCACCTACGAGGTCGCCCAGCAGACCCCGTACCAGCTGCGCCGCCTCGAGGTCGTCCCCGGCTGCACGGGCCTCTGGCAGACCAGCGGACGCAGCGACCTCGACTCCTTCACCCAGATGGTCGAGCTCGACCTCGAGTACATGCGCAACTGGTCCTTCACCTACGACCTCGCGATTCTCGCGCGAACCTTCCAGGTGCTCTTCAAGGCCGAAGGCGCCCGCTAGTCCGGTTACCGTCGCCCCGCACACGAAAGGATACGTGACATGCGAAAAGTAGCCCTGATCACCGGAATCACGGGCCAGGACGGCTCGTACCTCGCCGAACTGCTCCTCGCCAAAGGCTATGAGGTCCACGGCCTCAAGCGCCGCTCCTCGCTCTTCAACACCGACCGCATCGACCATCTCTACCAGGACCCCCACGACCCGCGCCGCCGCTTCCACCTCCACTACGGCGACCTGACGGATTCCACCAACCTGATCCGGATCGTCCAGCAGGTCCAACCCGACGAGATCTACAACCTGGCCGCCCAGAGCCATGTCCAGGTCTCCTTCGACACGCCCGAGTACACGGCCAACGCCGATGCGCTCGGCACCCTGCGCCTCCTCGAAGCCATCCGGATCCTCGGCTTGAGCAAGAAGACCCGCTTCTACCAGGCCTCGACCTCCGAACTTTACGGCATGGTCCAGGAGATTCCCCAACGCGAGACCACGCCCTTCTACCCCCGCAGCCCCTACGCCGTCGCCAAGCTCTACGCCTACTGGATCGCGGTCAACTACCGCGAAGCCTACGGCATGCACAGCTCCAACGGCATCCTCTTCAACCACGAGTCGCCCGTGCGCGGCGAGACCTTCGTCACCCGCAAGATTACCCGCGCCGTCGCGCAGATCAGCCTGGGCGTTCAAGACAAGCTCTACCTCGGCAACCTCGAGGCCCGCCGCGACTGGGGGCACGCCAAGGATTACGTCGAGGCCATGTGGCTGATGCTGCAGCAAGACGAGCCCGGAGACTACGTGATTTCCACCGGCGAGCAGTTCTCGGTGCGCCAGTTCGTCGAGACCGCCTTCCGCGAGGTGGAGATCCCCATCGTTTGGGAAGGGTCGGGCATCGACGAGAAAGGCCTCCACGCCGAGACGGGCAAGGTCGTCGTCGAGGTCGACCCCCGTTACTACCGCCCCACCGAGGTGGAAACCCTCTTGGGAGATCCCCGCAAGGCCATGGACGCCCTCGGCTGGACTCCCCGCCATACCTTCCAGCAGCTCGTCTACGAGATGGTCCGCGAGGACCTCAAGGAGGCCAAGCGCCTCGCCCTTTGCAAACGCGAAGGCTTCGAGGTCTTCATCAGCCACGAGTAAGTCGCCACCCACTTCAAAGGAGTAGACGCCGCCATGAACACTGCCATGAAGTTGACCATCATCGGGACCGGCTACGTGGGCCTGGTCTCCGCCATCTGCTTCGCCGAGATGGGAAGCGACGTGATCGGGGTGGATATCGACGCCCAGAAGGTCGAGCGCCTCCGCCGCGGGGAGCTGACCATCTTCGAGCCGGGGCTCGAGGTGCTCTTCGAGCGCAACCTACGCGAGGGCCGCCTCTCGTTCACCACGGACCTGCGCGCCGCGGTGGCCGCGAGCGACATCCTCTTCCTGGCCCTGCCCACCCCTCCGGGTAAGGACGGCTCCGCGGATCTCGGCTACGTCCTCGATGTCGCGCGTCAGCTTCCCGAGATGCTCGACGGCTACACCGTCATCGTCAACAAGAGCACGGTCCCCGTGGGCACCGCGGACCGCGTCCGCGGCATCCTCGAAGCCGCCGGCGCCGTGGCGGGAAGGGACTTCGACGTGGTCTCCAACCCCGAGTTCCTCCGCGAGGGAGCCGCGGTCGAGGACTTCATGAAGCCCGACCGGGTCGTCATCGGATCGTCAAGCCCCCGGGCCTCCGCCATGATGAAGGCCCTCTACGAACCCTTCGTCCGTAACGGTAACCCCATCTTCCACATGGACGAGCGCTCGGCCGAGATGACCAAGTACGCCTCGAACGCCTTCCTGGCCACCAAGATCACGTTCATGAACGAGATCGCCAACCTCTGCGAGCGCCTGGGTGCCAACGTCGACCAGGTCCGCCTGGGAGCGGGAAGCGACCGGCGCATCGGCAAGCAATTCCTCTACGCCGGGATCGGCTACGGCGGCTCGTGCTTCCCCAAGGACGTTCAGGCCCTCTACCAGATGGCCAACTCCCACGGCTATCCCTTCAAGGTCCTCGAAGCCGTCATGGAGGTCAACCAGCGCCAGCGCACCATCCTCCTGCCCCGCCTCAAGGAGTACCTCGGCACGCTAGATGGCAAGCGTCTCGCCGTCTGGGGGCTGGCTTTCAAGGCCAACACCGATGACGTCCGCGAGTCCGCCTCCCATGCCCTGATCCGAGCCCTCCTCGACGAAGGCGCACGGATCACGGCGTTCGACCCCGAAGCCATGCCCGTCACGCACGGCATCTTCGGAGATGCGATCGCCTACGCCCCCGACGCCTACGAGGCCCTCAAGGACGCCGACGCGCTCGTCATCTGCACCGAGTGGAACGCCTTCCGCAGCCCCGACTTCGAGCTGATCAAGCAGCTCCTCAAGCGGCCGGCCATCTTCGACGGGCGCAACCTCTACGATCCTCAGCGCATGGCCGAGATGGGCTTCGACTACGTCAGCATCGGCCGCCAACTGCCCAAGCGTCTCGATTCGCGCAAGGAGGTCCTGTCATGAGAACCATCCTGATCACCGGCAGCGCCGGCTTCATCGGCTCTCATCTGGTCGAGCGCTTCCTCGCCGAGGGCGATCGCGTCATCGGGGTGGACAACTACCTCAGCGGCCAGGAATCCAATACCCGGCAATTCCTCTCGCATCCGCGCTTCTCGTTCGTCGAGCAGGACGTCAGTCTCGGGCTCGATTGCCATGACGCGCTGGACTGGGTGCTTCACTTCGCCAGCCCCGCCAGCCCCCCGCATTACCAGACGTATCCCATCGAGACCTTGATGGTCGGCGCCCAGGGCACCCAGCATGCCCTCGAGCTGGCCCGCAGGACCGGAGCGCGCTTCATGCTCGCCTCCACCTCCGAGGTCTACGGGGATCCCCTGGTCCACCCCCAGCCCGAGAGCTACTGGGGGCACGTCAACCCCAACGGCCTGCGCAGCTGCTACGACGAAGCCAAGCGCTACGCCGAAGCCCTCACCATGGCCTATCAGCGCATGCACGGCCTCGACACCCGGATCATCCGGATCTTCAACACCTACGGCCCGCGCATGCGGGCCGACGACGGCCGCGTGGTCACGAACTTCATCAACCAAGCACTCGAAGGCAAGCCCCTCACCGTGTACGGGGACGGCACGCAGACCCGCAGCTTCCAGTACGTGAGCGACCTGGTCGAGGGCATCGTCCGCTTGATGCACGTCGACTGCCATGAGCCCGTCAACCTCGGCAACCCCCTGGAGGTCCCCATTCTGCGCTTCGCCGAGATCGTCAGGGATCTGGTCAACCCCGAGGCCGACATCGTCCATGCGCCGATGCCGGCGGACGATCCCAAGCAGCGCCGCCCCGACATCCGACGGGCCAAGATGCTCCTGGATTGGCAGCCGACGATCTCGCTGGAGGACGGCCTGACCCGGACCGTCCGCTACTTCCAGCGCATCGAAATCGAGGTATGACATGCAACGCAACTCCCGAATCTACGTCGCCGGCCACCGAGGCCTCGTGGGCTCCGCCCTGGTGCGCAGGCTCCGTGACGCCGGCTACGAGAACCTGATCCTCCGGACGCGCCAGGACGTCGACCTGCGGGATCCCCAGGCGACCACGGCCTTCTTCGAGCAGGAGCAACCTGAGTACGTCTTCCTCGCCGCCGCCAAGGTCGGCGGCATTCAGGCCAACAACCGCTATCCCGCCGATTTCATCACGGATAACCTCGCCATTCAAACCAACGTGCTGAGCGCTGCCACCCGGACCCAGGTCCGCAAGCTGATCTTCCTCGGATCCTCGTGCATCTACCCGCGGGACTGCCCGCAGCCGATCGCCGAGGAGTACCTGCTCACGGGCCCGCTGGAGGCGACCAATGACGCCTACGCGATCGCCAAGATCGCCGGCATGCACACCTGCTGGGCATACAACCGTCAATACGGCACCGACTACCTCGCCGTCATGCCCACCAACCTCTACGGGCCCGGCGATAACTACGACCTTGAGAACTCACATGTCTTGCCGGCGTTCATCCGCAAGCTCCACGAGGCCAAGGTCAACGAGGCCTCGGAGGTCACCTTCTGGGGCACCGGAACGCCACGCCGGGAGTTCCTTTACAGCGACGACTTGGCGGATGCCTGCATCTTCCTCATGGAACGCTACTCGGCGTCGGAGATCGGCAAGTTCGTCAACGTCGGCACCGGCAAGGACCTCAGCATCCGCGAGCTCGCCGAGCTCTGCGCGTCCATCGTCGGTTTCGAGGGCACGATTCACTGGGATTCCAGCCAGCCGGACGGAACTCCCCGCAAACGCCTCGACGTCAGCCGGATGACGGAACTGGGATGGACTCCGCGCGTGGGCTTGCGCGACGGGATCCTCAAGGCCTACCGGAGCTACCAAGAGACCCTGCACACTGAAGTTCACGCGTAGCGGAGGGGTGCTCATGAACGTGACGGTCAAGATTCCAATCTCCGAGCCGGATCTCACTGGAAACGAAGAAGCCTACGTCGCCGAGGCCGTTCGAAGCACCTGGATCTCGTCGAGCGGTGCGTTCGTGGAGCGCTTCGAGCGCGAGTTCGCCGAGGCCTGCGCCTCGCGCTCAGCCGTGAGCACCAGCAACGGGACGGCGGCACTTCATCTCGCACTCTTGGCCCTCGGCGTGGGGCCGGGAGACGAAGTGCTGGTTCCTTCACTCACCTACATCGCCACGGCCAACGCCGTGCGCTACGTCGGCGCGGAGCCCGTCTTCGCGGACGTGGACCCGCTGACCTGGTGCCTCGACCCCGAGGACCTGGCCGGCCGGGTCACCCCCCGGACCCGAGGCATCATCGCGGTCCACCTCTACGGCCACCCCGCCGACATGGACGCCATCAACCAGGTAGCGGAAGCGCACGGCCTCTGGGTCGTCGAGGACGCCGCCGAGGCCCACTTCGCCCGATACAAGGGACGAACGGTCGGCTCGCTCGCGCGACTGGCCACCTTCTCGTTCTACGGCAACAAGATCCTGACCTGTGGAGAAGGAGGAGCCCTCACGCTCGACGATCCCGAACTCGAAGAACGGATCCGCCTCTTCCGCAACCAGGGGGCTGATCCGCGGCAGCGCTACTTCTTCCCCGTGACGGGATATAACTTCCGCTTGACCAACGTCGCCTGCGCCTTGCTCTGCGCCCAGATGGAGCGCCGAGAAAGCCTTATCGCGCGGCGACAACAGATTTTCGAGACCTACGAAGCCCTCCTCGCTGACGTTCCGGGCCTCGGGTTCCAGCCCGTGGCGGAGTGGGCGACTCCCGCGCCGTGGCTCTTCAGCATGACCGTCGACGAGCGCGTGTACGGGCGACCCCGCGATGCGCTCATGGCCGAGCTCGCCGCGCAGGGGATCGAGACTCGCCCCTTCTTCATGGCGCTCCATCGTCTTCCCCCGTTTCAAAAGGCATCCCAAGAGCGCGGCGAGACGCTCCCGGTCACCGACCGCCTCAGCCTCTGCGGCCTCAACCTTCCCTCCTACCCCGGCCTGCGCGACGACGACCTCCGCCGCATCGCCGGAGCCATCAAGCGATTGAGGAAGTAGCCATGCAAGCAATGGTCCTGCGATCCATGGACGAGGTCCTGAGGCTCGTGCCCGAATGGCGGGCCTTGCCCTTGGATAACCCCTTCGCTAGCTGGGAATTCGCCCGCGACTGGCTCTCGCGTCCCGAGATTCGTCCCTTCGTCGTCACGGTCAGAGACGATGACGAGCGGCTCGTTGGCCTCGCAAGCTGGTGCCTGCGCATGCAGCCCGGTGGCATCCGCTTGCTCGAAGGCATCCGGGGCTATGACGCGTGGATCCACGACCCGTGGATCCTGGCGCCGGAGCTCGAGCGCCCCGTCTCTGACGCGCTCGTCACGGCCCTGCTCGAGAGGCGTGAGGACTGGGACGCTCTCGATCTCATCTTGAGCGGCGAGCGAAGCCCACGGCTCATCGAGCGGCTGGAAAGCTGGGGATCGGCACGGAGACCCGGCGATCGCCAGCATCGCGTCACCGACCTTTCTCAAGGCTGGGAAAGCTACTGGTCGAGCCGCTCAAAGAGCTTTCGCAGCTCCATGCGCCAAGCCCAACGCAGGCTCGATGCCTGGCCCCACCGCATGCTCGAAGCGGAGACCGACGATTACCAGACGCTCCTCGAGACGGGCATCCGCTTCTCGCAAGAACGCTGGGATCCCGAGCGAAACCGCGACCACTGGTACGACGGCCTGCGGGAACTCGCGCACGCGAGCGCCCCGCGCGGCGCGTTCTCGGCCTTCGGCATCGAACTCGACGGCCGCGTGATCGCCGTGAGCCTCGTCTTCCACGCGGGAGCGCGCGCCTACGGCACGATCCAGGGCTACGATCCCGCCTATGCGGAGCTTCGGGTCGGCAGCTTGCTCAGCGTCAAGGTCTTCGAGCGTTTGGCCGCAAGAGGCACGCGCTGGATCGAGATGGGAGACGGCGCCATGGAATGGAAAGAGCGCATGAAGACCCACGACGCGGAAACCGTGCTGATCCAGGTCGGCAACAGCCTCCCCGGCAAAGCGCTCCTCTCGTGGAAGTACCGCATCAAGCCGCAACTCGCAAGCTGGCTCGCGCCCTCCGCGGCAAGCAGGTGACGCCATGGAAGCGACGATTCTCACCTCCCTTTCCGAGATCCGTTCCCTCGAAACGACCTGGGGGCGGCTCACTCCCCGTAGCCCGTTCTCGAGCTGGGACTTCGCCCACGACTGGCTGAGCTGCGCCCCCGAGGTGACGCCTTACGTCATCGCGGTCCATTCGCAGGGCGCGCTCATGGGCATCGCCCCCTGGTGCGTGAAGCAAGATTACGCTGGGAGCCGCCTCCTGACCGGTTTGGGCGCCGAGAGCGCGTGGTACCACGATCCCTTGGTGGTCGACCGAGCAAGGGCAGATGAGGTTTTCCGGGCGATCGCCCGCGCCCTGCGCCCCCGCCGATGGGACGCCATCGACCTCACGCTCCAGGCCGAGCAAAGCCTCCCGCTGATCGACGACCTCCAGCCCCTGGGGTTGACGCTCGCGCAACGCGCCAGCGACCGGCAAAGCCGCCTGCTCGTCCTCGACGACGACTGGGAGACGTCCTGGAAACGCTTCTCGACCAACTACCGAAAGAGCGTGAGGCGCCTCACCCACCGCCTGCAAGCGCGGCCGCATGCCTTCGGCATCGCCAGCGACGCCCAAGCACGCGGCTGGCTGGAGACGCTGATTCGCCTCCACCGCGAGCGCTGGCAAACCGGAGCGAATTGGCAGCAAAGCTATGACTTCCTGCGCGCCTACACCCCGACCCTGCTCGCCCGAAACGAGCTGCGGCTCTTCGGCCTCTCGCTCGATGGGCGCCTGGCCGCTCTTACCTATCACGTGCGAAAGGGCGATCGCAGCTTCATGCTCCTGAGCGCCTTCCATCCGGACTTCGCCGTGTTCTCCCCTTCAAACCTACTCCTCCACTGGTCGCTGCAGCGCCTCCACCAGGAGGGCGTCCGCTCGGTGGACATGGGCCCTGGAGAGTACGACTGGAAGCTGCGCCTGCAGTCGGGGCTGGTCGAGACTGTTCGGACCCGGGTGGGCGCCAGCCTCCTGGGGATGGGCTTGGTCGGATGGCGGGGCTATCTCAAGCCACGATTCTCGATCTAAACATAACTTCATTAATTAATTTGACGAAGCCCAACCCCTGACCTATCATGACCTTGCCAGCCTTCAACGAGGGGATGACGCAGCCCATGAAACACGCGACGCCCCGAGCCTTGCGGCTGGTTCTCGACCAGCCCGACCTCGCTCGGATCTTTCATAACACGGCCTGGCTCTTCGCAGACCGCCTGATCCGAGCGGGCCTGACCCTGGTCGTCAGCGTCTGGCTCGCCCGCTACCTGGGAGCGGCCGGCTACGGCATCTATTCCTACGCCTTCGCCATGATCGCCCTTTTCAGCTCCATCGCCTCGGCGGGGCTGGAGGACCTCGTCGTCAGGGAGCTCGTGAAGGCCCCCTCGCGGCGCGGAGAGATCATCGGGACGACCTTCGCCCTAAAGACGGCTTTCGGGATCTTGGCCGGCGGCCTCTCCGTGGCCACCATCGCCTTCGTGCGACCCGACGAACCCATGCTTCTCGGGCTCACGGCCATCATCGCCTCGGGCTTTCTCTTCGAGGCCTTCCAGACGCTCTCCCTCTGGTTCCAATCGCAGACCCAGTCGAAATACGACGTCATCGCCAGGAGCGCCAGCCTCATCCTGATCAACCTGGTCAAGATTGGCCTCTTGCTCAGCGTCACCACGATTCACGCCTTCGCCTGGGCGGCCCTCGTCGAATCGATACTCGTCGCAGCGGCCCTGAGCGCCATCTACCGCCTCAAAGGCAACGGATTCCACGACTGGCGCATCAACCTGGGCTACGCCGCGACGCTTTTGCGCGAAAGCTTACCCCTGGCCCTCTCCAGCCTGGTCGTGATCGCCTATGGCCGGCTCGCGCAGCTCATGATGGGCGGCATGAGCGGGAACGAGGCCGTCGGCATCTACTCGGCCGCCTCGCGAATCTCCGAGGCCTGGACCTTCATTCCGCTTGCCATCATCGCCTCCACCTTTCCCAGCTTGGTCAGCGCCAAGAGCAACAACCCCGCGCTCTACGCCCGGCGCTTACAAACCCTCTGCAACGTGATCGTGCTGCTGGCGATCGCCGTGGCCATTCCCATGACCTTCCTCGCCACGCCTCTCGTCCTGGCCTTGTTCGGCGAGGCCTACATCGAGGCAGGCCCCGTCCTGGCCATCAACTTCTGGGGCGGCGTCTTCTTGGTCCTCAGCATGCTGCAGTCCAGCTGGTACGTCTCCGAAGGGCTAACGCGCCTCGCACTCGTCCGAACGCTGCTTTGCGCCCTCCTCAACGCTGCCCTCAACGCCGTCTTGATTCCTCGCTACTCGTATACCGGTGGGGCCTTGGCCACGGCGATCGCCTACGCCGTCAACGCCTGCGTCCTCAACCTGACGGACGCGCGCACCCGACCTTACTTCGTCTTGCAACTCAAGGCCCTGACGTTCCGCGCCCCGCTGTTCCGCTGGTCCGAGCCCTGATCACGGAGGCATCCATGCAAGTTCTTTACGACTACCAGGTCTTCTCCTGGCAACGGTACGGCGGCATTTCCCGCTACTACTTCGAACTCATCACCCGGCTCGCGCAGGCCCCCGAGGTCGCCGTCTCGCTCTTCATGGGCCTGCACATCAACCGCTATGGGCTCGAGCGCTACCAGAGTCAATTCCGGGGCTTCTTTGGCCTCGAACACCGGCTTTCCCCCCTGATGACCAAGGCCGTCCGCCTGCTCAACCCAGCGCTTTTCGCCTCCTTCTCCAGGCGCTTGCCGGTCGACGTCTACCACCAAACCTACTACGCCACCCCGCCGGCTCCGCGCGGCGGAAAGGTGATCCTGACCGTCTACGACATGACTCACGAGCGCTTCCCGGAGTGCTTCCCTAGCCACGACCTGACCCGGCGCCGCAAGCGGCAGGCCGTTGAGCGCGCTGACGGCATCATCTGCATCTCCGAAAGCAGCAAACGCGATCTCCTCGAGATCCTCGACGTTCCCGAAGAAAAGATCTCGGTCATCCACCTCGCCAATTCCCTCACCCTCGAAGTCACGGATCCCCGCCGCGTGACGGCGCCCTACGTGCTCTTCGTCGGCCAGCGCGGCGGCTACAAGAACTTCCTTCCCTTCGCCCAGGCCTTTGCGTCCCGCCCCTCCCTCCCTCGCAACTTCAAGCTGATCTGCTTCGGCGGAGGAGCGTTCACGCGCGAGGAAACAGAAACGCTTCGCGAGCTCGGCATCCTCGATAAGGCCAAAGTCCTCGAGGGGCCGGACACGCTGCTCGCGAACCTGTATCAGTATGCGAGCGCCTTCGTCTACCCCTCACTCTACGAAGGCTTCGGATTTCCGCCCCTCGAGGCCATGCGCTACGGCTGCCCCGTGCTCGTGAGTCGTAGCAGCTCGATTCCCGAAGTCGTGGGGGACGCCGGGTACTACTTCGATCCACGGAATCCCGAGGACATGGCCGAGCAACTCGTGAGCTTGCTCGACGACGAGCCTCTTCGCAACGAACTCGCCGCACGAGGCCGGCAGCGAGAACAACGCTTCAGCTGGGAGCAATGCGCGGAAGAGACCCAGCGCTTCTACCGACAGATTCTCAATCGTTAAAGGAGTCCGCCATGAAACGCATCAGCATCGTGACCCCGTCGTACAACCAAGGCGATTACCTCGAAGCGACCATCGAGAGCGTGCTCTCACAGGGCATCCCCGGCCTGGAGTACATCATCATGGACGGAGGATCCACCGATCAATCCGTGGAGATCATTCGGAAGTACGAGAAATACCTCGCGTACTGGCAGAGCCAGCCGGATGGCGGACAGACCCAGGCCATCATCGAGGGCTTCCGGCGCGCGAGCGGCGACGTGCTCGCCTGGATCAACTCGGACGACCTCTACGAGCCCGGGACGCTGGCCAAGGTGCAGCGGGAATTCGATGCCAACCCCCAGCTGGAGCTGCTGTATGGGGACTACTCCTTGCTCTACCCCGGCGGTCGGAAAGTGGCCAAGCCGAAGATCTCCTTCGACTTCTCCATCACCCTCCACGCCTTCCTCATGATTCCCCAGCCCTCGTCGTTCTGGAGTCGAGGCCTCTACGAGGCCGTGGGCGGCCTCAACCCGAAGTACCAATTCGCCTTCGACTACGATCTCTTCCTGCGCTTCGGCAAGTACCTCGAGGATCGCCCCGAAGCCATCCGGCACGTTCACGATCTCTGGTCCCAATTCCGGGTCCACGACACGAGCAAATCGGTCTCACTGCAGGAGCGCTTCATGCCGGAATACGAGGCCATCCTCGCCCAGTTCGGAGTGCCCGCGCGCGGCCTCATGCGCGACCTCCGCAAGAACGCCGCGCTCGTCAAGACCCTCCTGCGCTACTACCAAGAGCGAGGCTTCATCCCCGTCCGCAAGGCTGCGGGGAAAGCCTGAGGCAGAGGCCCCATGCTAAGCAGCACGATACTAACCACCTTGGAGGACGTGCGAGCGCTCGCACCTCAATGGAATGCGCTCGGACCGCTAACCCCCTTCTCGAGCTGGGACTTCGCTTACGATTGGCTGTTCTGCACGCCCGAGGCCCGCCCCTTCGTGATCGCGGTCCATGACCAGGAACAGCTTGTCGGAATCGCCCCATGGTGCCTGGCGCGGGACTACGCCGGCAGCATGGTGCTCACGGGGATTGGCCGCGAGTCCTCGTGGTATCACGATCCGCTCGTGCACCCCGCGGCGGATGCGGCGGAGGTTCATCTCACGATCTGCCAAGCGCTCCGCCCACGGCGCTGGGATGCGATCGATCTGATTCTCCAGGCAAACGAGAGCCTGCCGCTCGTCCGGAACCTGGAGCAGCTAGGACTTGCCGTTTCGCGGCGCCCTAGCGATCGGCAGAGCCGCCTCTACGAGCTCGACCCAGGCGGTCAGGCTTTCTGGGAAGGCTTCTCGGCCTCGTCTCGAAAGTCCATGAGACGCAGGCTCCGGCAGTTGGAGGCGGTCCCCCATGAGTTCCGCCTGGCCCAAGGCGCTCAGGCCATGGAGTACCTCGAGGAGCTGATCCAACTCAATCGTGAGCGCTGGCAAACCGGCGAAAACTGGGAGCCCACCTATGCCTTCATGAGGGCTAACACCCCGACGTTGCTCGCCCAAGGGGATCTCCGCTTCTTCGTTCTCACGATCGAGGGGCGTACGGCCGCTCTCGATTACCAGGTGCGCAAGGGAAGCCGGAGCTTCGCGATCATGGCAAGCGTCCACCCGGAGTTCGCAGACCACTCGCCCGGCAGCTTGCTGCTGAACTGGGCGATTGGCGAATTGGCTCGAGAGGGTATCCGGACGTTGGACCTGGGGCCCGGAGAGTACGAGTGGAAGAAGCGGCTTCAATCCGGGCTGGTGGAGACCGTTCGGACTCAGGTGGGCTCGAGCCTACTGGGGATGGCTCTCGTGGGGTGGCGCAGCATGATCAAGCCCCGGCTCCTGACGGCAACCTGATGGAATTCTCCATCGCAAACACCGGAGCTGCTGCCCAGCGAACGCTGAGTATTTGAGCGTATGTGAGGAGCCCCATGCACGAGTGTACGCCCTATTCCGCTCCCCTCCAGGAGCCGCGCCGAGTCGCCGCGCGGCTCCGCGCCGGAGCTTCAACCGGCCGCATCTGGCTCGCCAAGCTGCTGCTCGGGCCACTGTTCCGCCTAACCTACCGCCTTGCGGGTAACAAGCTCCTCCAGGGAGTCTTCCTCTTTGCTCCCAGTCAGTGGCTCATCTACATGACGCGACTGATCGGCTGGAAAGTCCCCGAGGAAACGATCTTCAGCGGACACTTGCGACTCGCGCATCTGGGGGAGGCGGGCCTGAACCACCTCAAAATTGGCCCCTCATGCTACTTTGGGCCTGATGTGCTACTCGATCTCTCGGACGCGATCTCCCTGGGCCAGCACGTCGCGCTATCCCCTCGCGTGACGATCCTCACGCATGCCGACCCCGGGCCCGGCGGGTACCTGGAACGGCATTTCTATCCCGGCATGACGGCACCGGTTCATATCGACGATCATGTCTGGATCGGATCCGGTGCCATCGTGCTTCCCGGGGTTCGCGTGGGATCCCGAAGCGTCGTTGCGGCGGGAGCGGTCGTGACGCGGGACGTCGCCCCGGATTGCGTGGTCGCGGGCGTCCCGGCGCGCGTCGTCAAGCACCTGTCCCCGCCCAGCGCCGGGACGCCCGCGCCAAAAGAGTGAGGACTCTCTCGAGAACGCCGCGACGCTTGCCTTTAGGCAATCCGCCAAGGCGACATGCGCAAGGTCCGAAAGAACCTAGCGTTCCTTCGGACCTTGCAGAGCTCATCGCGAGATCGTCGCTGGCTACATCGTGCGGGCCGAGCCGGTCGTGTCCTGCTTGTAGCCCTTCCACTCGTTCCAGGTGCGGCGGGAGTTCATCCAGTCCCAGTACTTCCCGGTGGTGCTGGGAACGATGTAGGTATTGTTCTGGAAGCGGTTGTTCTTGCTGTTGAAGAGCGAGTGATCCGTGCTGCTGTTATCCGTGCGGATCAAGCCGCTCCAGCCCTGGGACATGCGGATCGTGTTGTCGTGAACGTAGTTATTGGCCGTATCCCAGTTGCCGCGCGGGCTGTGGAGGATGACGAAGCCCGTGACGTTGTTCTCCAGCGTGTTGCCGTAAGCTTCCACGCCCGACGAGTTCGAGATCACGATGCCCGCCCCGTCCACGTCCCATGAGATGGGGCCCTTGCCGTTGCCGCGGGCGATATTGTTGCGGATCGTGGCTTCGTAGCTGATCTCGTGGAGAATGCCGATGCGCTGGTTGTTCTCCGCGATATTGTCCTCGAAGGTGGTCTTGCGGTTGTCGATGTCGGTCCAGAGGCCATGGCCGTAGTTGCTATGCGCCCAGTTCTTGCGGACGGTCAAGTTGGTGGTGCTCACCCACTTCGAGCCGCCGGCCTCCCAGCCCGCATCGTAGCCGTTGACGTTGTTGAAGGCGATTTCGTTGCCCTCGACCAGGATATCCGAGCCGTTGCCCGCAATGCCCAGCTGGCCCTGCTGGTGGATCTTGTTGCCGAGGATCTTGGCGCCCTGACCCACGAAGACTCCCACGCCGTGGTTGAGGCGGACGTCGCAGTTCTGGACCGTCCAGCCCGATTGCCCACCGTTGCTGATGGCGCCGGTCTGGGCCTTGTTGCCGAACTTCTCGACCACGAGGTTGCGCAGCACCACGCCCGCGCCGCCGCCGTTGAACGCCTGGGTCGCCACCGTGGTATCGATCTGGTTGCCGCTCGGATTGTCGGCCACGTAAATCCGGCTGTTGGAGTAGTCGAAGTAGAACGTTCCCGACTTCAGCTTCGAGAGGCTGTCGACCTGCTTCAGAGGCTTGTTGTTGAAGAAGACGTCTTCGGCCTTGCCGCAAAGGGGATTGTCGACGTCACAGATCTGGTAGCTGCCGCCCGACGACTCCGGAAGGCGCTGGGTCTGGCCCGTGACGTACCAGCGGCTTCCGTCTTGCACCCAGCCGCTGAGGGTCTTGGCTCCGGAAATCACTGCGCCGTTATAGCCCAGGATCTGCTGGTTGGCCTTGGGGCGCAGTGCCGAAGTCAAGCGGTGCACCCCGGGCTCGAGCGCGAAGCGCGTGCCGTTGGGCTTGGAATCGAGCAAGGCCTGGGTCAGCGAGCCGGGGGCGACCTTCACGTCGTAGGCGGGAACGTAGCTGGGATCGACGCCGTAGCCGTTGAACGACGTCGGAGGCTGCGAAGGCACCGGGGTGGGCATGGGCGTGGGGCTGGGCTGCGGCACGGGAATCAGCTCGCCGTCCTCGATGGTCACGTCGACGCCGACGCCGCCGGTGGTCGGGGTGGGCGCGGTGGAGTCCAGCTTGAGGTGGACCGCGACGGAGGTGAGTTGCCCGGGAACCACTTCGACGCCCTTCGAGGCCTTTCCGAGGCTCTTCTTGGACGCATCGAGCGCTTCGACGGTGAGGGTATGCATGCCCTCCTTGAGATCCTTGAAGGTCACGGTCTCGGTCGGATAGGAAACGGTCTGGCTGAGGGGAGCGGCGAGCGCGCCTCCGGCGATCGAGATCCGCAGCTGGCGTACCTCGTCCTTGGTCGCCTGGGTGGTAATCTCGCTCTGGAACTTCAAGCGAACCGCGCCGGTATCGGGAGCCAGCGTCAGCTCGTCGCCGATCGCGGGGGGGCGCCCGGTCATATCATTGGGAAGCGTAGAAGGCAAGCCGCAGCCGATGAGCGTCACGCTGCCGGCGATCGCAATCAAAAGGCCCAGTTTCGGAAGCCGTTGAAAAGAAGTAGGGGCTGATTTCACGGGATGTCCTTTCTGAGTCGGGAAACGCAAAGCGTCTCAGAACTAAGGACATCCTAAGTTTCCGGTTTTTCGTGTCGAATAAATCCAGATTAAACCAGGGTTACGCAACCCTTGACTGGGCGCTATTCCAGGAGGACCGTGCCGTCCAGGCCCAGTTGGCGCCACTCGTTCCAGGTTCGGCGCGCATTCATCCAGTCCCAGTACTTCCCGGACGCGTTCGGCACGATGAACGTGTTCTTCTCGAAGCGGTTGTTCTTGGACGCGAAGAGGTCCAGGTCGGGGTTGGAATTATCGGTGCGAATCATGCCGCTCCAGCCCTTGGTCATGCGGATCGTGTTGTCGTGAACGTGGTTATTGGCCGTGTCCCAGTGGCCGCGCGGGCTGTGGAGGATGACCAAACCCGTCGCGTTGTTCTCCAGCGTATTACCGTAAGCTTCCACGCCCGACGAGTTCGAGATGACGATGCCCGCCCCGTCCACGTCCCAAGCGAGGGGGGGCTTGCCGTTCCCGCGAACGGTATTGTTGCGGATCGTCGCCTCGAAGCTGATCTCATGGATGATGCCCACGCGCTGGTTGTTCTCGACCAGGTTCTCTTCGTAGCGCGTGTGACGGTTGTCGATGTCGGTCCAGAGGCCTGGACCTTGGTTGTCATGCGTCCAGTTCCTCCGCACGGTCAGGAAGGTGGTGCTCACCCACTTCGAGCCGCCGGCCTCCCAACCCGCATCGTAGCCGTTGACGTTGTTGAAGGCGATTTCGTTGCCTTCGACCAGGATATCCGAGCCGTTGCCCGCGACGCCCAGCTGGCCTTGCTGGTGGATCTTGTTGCCAATGATCTTGGCGCCCTGACCCACGAAGACTCCGACGCCATGGTTGAGGCGGACGTCGCAGTTCTGGACCGTCCAGCCCGATTGCCCACCGTTACTGATGGCGCCGGTCTGGGCCTTGTTGCCGAACTTCTCGACCACGAGGTTGCGCAGCACCACGCCCGTGCCACCGCCGTTGAAGGCCTGGGTCGCCACCGTGGTCTCGACATGATGGCCGTTGGGATCATCCGCGAGGTAGATCCGGCTATTGGCGTAATCGAAGTAGAAGGCACCTGAACGCAGCTTGGATAGGCTGTCGACCTGCTTCAGGGGCTTATGGTCGAAGAAGACGTCTTCGGTCTTGCCGCAGAGGGGCGAGTCCTCGCGGCAGATCTCGTAATCGCCCCCTGTGGACTCCGGAAGGCGCTGGGTCTGGCCCTCGACGACCCAGTGAGGGCCGTCCTGCACCCAGCCTCCGAGGACCTTGGCCCCGGAAACCACGGCGCCGGGAAAGCCCAAGATCTGCTGGTTGGTCTTGGGCCGCAGAGGCGAGGTCAAGCGGTGCACCCCGGGCTCGAGCGCGAAGCGCGTGCCGTTGGGATGGGAGTCGAGTAAGGCCTGAGTCAACGAGCCCGTCGAGACCCTCACGTCGTAGGAGGGCTCGAAGGCGGTATCCACGCCGTAAGGAGCGAAGGCGATCCCCGAGGGATCGAAGGCGGTTTGCGGAGTGATCAGGCAGCCCGAGACGATCACTCCGCCGGTCAGCATGAGCCATTTGTCGAAGCGCATAGGAACCTCCGCGCCGAGTATAGGCGATCGCCCCTTCGCTGCCTTGGCTAGCGTGCGAGCAATGCTTCGTCGTTTTTGAGACGATCCGCCCGCTCACGCGCGCGAAGGATTTTGGCCAAATCGACCAAGGTCTCGCTTGCTCGCTCGCTCTAGCATGACGCGTGCCCCCATGTTGCCCGTAAGGAGATCACATCGTGCTAGCTTCGATGAAAAGGGGTTCCCGATCGCTGCGCCTCTCCACCGTGGCGTTCCCGATCCTCGCCGGCGCGCTCCTCTTGGCGGGCCTGGTGGATCTCCCCCGCCAGATCTCGATCGGTCCCATCAGCATGCTCGGCGCCGTCATGCTCATCTGCATCCTGATGCCGCTGCTCTGGTGGATCGCCACACCCCGCTTCCACCGCTCGTTCATCATGGTGCTCTCGCCGATCCTGCTGTATATCGCCTGGTCCTTCCTGACCACGACCTGGTCCTTCCCCGATTTGACCGGCGTTCAAAACCTCCTTGCCCCCGTGGCCTTCTGCCTCTTGGCGGGGGTCGCCTTCCGCTATTGCCGCCAAAAACCGGACGGCTGGCAAAAGATCGGCAAGGCGCTCCTCGTGGCGACTGGCCTGAGCGTCGGGCTCTACGGCCTCAACGTGGCGATCGCGGGCTTCGGCACCAGCGTCATCATCGGAGCGCGCACCTTCGCCCTTTTCGCGCTCTTCGGGCTCGCCATCTGCCTCACCACCTGGCGCTACGGATGGAAACCCGGCTTGTTCGGGGCCCTATTGATCGTCGTGACCATCGGGGCGAGCCTCTCGCGCATGGCCCTCGCCATCGCGCTCTTGCTCTTCCTCCTGGCCATGATCCCCCTCAAGGACTGGCGCGGCGGCATCCGCCTGCTCCTCATGGGCGCGCTGATCGGAGGCATCGCTTATCAGCTCGTCATGCGCGTCGAGCCGATCCGGGCGCGCTTCATCGAAGGAGATACCACCCTCCAGGTCGGCGGCATCTCGATCAACGCCACGGGACGCACCGCCCTCTGGGGCGCCCTTCTCGACTCCTACGCCCAAAGTCCCTGGATCGGCCACGGCGCCGGGACGAGCGGCCGCCTGATCAATACCCGCTTCTCCGGCCTCGGCCAAGCGCACTCCGACTACCTGAGAATCCTTCACGACCTCGGAATCCTGGGCCTCGCCTTCTGGGTCTTCGGCATGCTCAGCCTCCTCGCCACCCACATCCGCAGCTGGGTGCAGGCCGATCAGCGCGGGGACCCCGCCGCCCCCATCCACCTCGCCGCCATCCTGTCGCTCGTTTGTATTGCGCTCAGCATGGCCACCGACAACCCGCTCGTCTACATCTTCGTGATGGCACCCTGCGGCATCCTCGTAGGCGCCTCACTCGGCTCGATGAGGAGGATCCCCGCATGAAGCCACGCGTCGCACTACTCACCAACATCCCCACGCCGTATCGCCTCGCCCTCTACCGCGCGCTGAACCGCCAATTGGACCTCCACGTGATCTTCGACGATCTCTCGGAGCCCAATCGCCTCTGGCAGCTCAAGGCAGACGAGATGGACTTCCCCTACCAGGTCTCCCGGGGAATGCGCTTGCATCACGTCCGCAAGCGGCCAGATCTCGCCATGAACGACGACCGCTACGTCCATCTCAAGCTCGACGTGCTCTCCAAGCTCGCCGGCCTCAGACCCGACGTCATCGTCTCGGGCGAGTTCGGAGCGCGTAGCACCCAGGCCATGCTCTACGGCAAGCTCACGCGCACGCCGGTGATCCTCTGGTCGGAGGTCACCCGGCACACCGAAACCAGGACCTCGCCCATCAAGACCCAGTTGCGCAAGGCCCTCGTCCGAGGGGCGAGCGGGTTCTGGTCCAATGGCCATGAGTCCAGCCTCCTGCTCGAAGATTACGGAGCCGCGCCCGAGCGCATCCAGCCCGGCATGACCGGCGTCGATACCCGCTTCTTCGCGCAAGAGACCCGTCGCTGGCTGCCCATGCGCGATCGCCTCCGCTCCGAGCTGGGCGTCCATGGGACGACCTTCCTCTTCGTGGGGCAGTTCATCGAACGAAAAGGCCTCAAACATTACCTGGACGCTTTGGACCAACTGGCCGCCGAGCAGCCCCGCGGCTGGTCTGCCGTCTTCGTGGGCTCCGGCCCCCTCGAAGCGCAACTCAGCGCCTGGCGCGATCGCCACCCCGAGATCCCGCTCGTCCTCACGGGCTTCGTCCAAAGCGACGTGCTCCCCCGCTATTACGCCCTTTCCGACGTCTTCGTCATGCCCACGCTCGAAGACAACTGGAGCCTCGTCGCCCTCGAAGCCGCCGTCGCGGGACTCCCTCAGGTCTTCTCGCGCTACAACGGCTGTTCTGCCGACCTCTGCGCGTACGGTTCGGCAGGCCTCGTCGTCGACCCGCTTCGCGTCCAGGCCTTCGCCGACACGCTTCGCGCCTACGTCGAGACTCCTCCCCCGCGTCTCCCCGACGCCCTATGCGAGCGCTTCCTCGACTACTATGGCCCGGATCGCGTGGCCGAGCGTGCCCACGCCTCGGTGCTGGCGGCCCTGACGCCTCCCGCCCGGCGGCTTGGCATGCCCGCAGGAGCTCTGCGATGAAAGTCCTGATGCTGCACAACCGTTACCAGCATGCCGGGGGCGAGGACGCCGTCGTTCAGGCCGAGATCGCCCTCCTCGAAGCCCATGGCCACCATGTCGAGTTGCTGGAGGCCCATAACGACGAGATTACCGGGGGACTGGGCAAGGCTCGGGCCGCCCTCAGCGCCCTCTACTCGCTGCCGGGTCGCCGGCGCGCCGAGGAAGCCATCTCCCGCTTCCAGCCCGACCTCGTCCACGTCCATAACTTCTTTCCCTTGCTCTCACCCTCAGTCTACGACGCCTGCCGCGAGGACGGCATCCCCGTCCTCCAGACGCTTCACAACTACCGCCTCGCCTGTCCCAACGCCCTCTTCTTCCGCGACGGCAAGGTCTGCGAGGACTGCCTGGGCCAGGCCGTGCCCTGGTCAGGCATCCTGCGCGGCTGCTACCGCAACTCCCGCAGCCAATCCGCCGGCGTCGCCGCCATGATCGCCGTGCATCGCCTCCGGGATACCTGGCGCCGCGTGAACGCCTTCATCGCCCTTACCGAGTTCCAGAAGGGCAAGTTCGTTCAGGCGGGCCTCCCCGAAGACCGGCTCCATGTCAAACCCAACTTCGCCTTCGACCCCGGCCCGCGCCCCGCAAGCCTGTCCTTAGGGAATTACGCCCTCTACGTCGGCCGTCTTTCCGACGAAAAAGGCATCGAGCCCTTGATCCGGGCCTACGTCGAGCAAAGGCTGGATATCCCGCTCATGATCCTCGGCGCGGGCCCGCTTCGCGAGCCGATGGAGCGCTGGGTCCGCGCGGAAGGCATGGACGGCATCGTGAGCTTCCTCGGAGCCCGCGATCGCGCAGAGGTGACCCGGCTCATGCAGGGCGCCCGCTTCCTGGTCTTCCCCTCGATCTGCTACGAGGGCTTCCCGATGGCGATCGCCGAGGCCTTCGCCTCCGGCATCCCCGTCCTGGCCTCCCGGCTCGGGGCCGTACCCGACATCCTCATGGACGGCCAGGCCGGTTGGCTTGCCGAACCGGGCGAGCCCCGCTCCTGGGCCGAGAGCCTAAAGGCCGCCTGGCAGGATCACGAGGGCACGATACGACGTGGCAAAGCCGCGCGCGCGGCCTACGAGCAGCAATACTCCCCGGACGCCAACTACCGACAGCTCATGAGCATCTACCAGGCCGCCAGCGAGAGGAGCGATCGCCATGTCCCATGCCATTGACGTCATCGGCTTCCCGGTCACCGCCTTGAGCTTCCGCGAGCACCTCGACACCATGGCCGCATGGGCCGAGCGCCGCGAAAGCCGAATGGTCTGCGCCGCCAACGTGCACATGCTCATGGAAGCCCATGCCCGCGCGGATTTCGGCGAGGTCCTCCGCGCCTCGGACCTGGTCACCCCGGACGGCATGCCGCTCGTCTGGATGCTCCGCAGGCTGGGGGCCCCGGAGCAAGACCGGGTCGCCGGCATGGACTTACTGCCGGCCATCTGCCAACTCGCGCAGGAACGCAAACTCTCGGTTTACTTCCTGGGCTCCACGCCCGAGGTCCTCGAACGGATGCGCGATCGCCTGAAGCGCGAGCTGCCGCGCCTCGAGATCGCCGGCATGGAATCCCCGCCGTTCCGTGCGCTCACGCCCCAGGAAGAAGCCGAGCAGATCGCCCGGATCAACGAGTCCGGCGCCCATTTCGTCATGGTCTCTCTTGGCTGCCCCAAGCAGGAACGCTGGATGCATGCCCGCCGCGGCGAGATCCGGGCGGTCATGCTGGGCCTGGGCGCGGCCTTTCCCGTTTACGCCGGAAGCACCTCCATGGCCCCGCAGTGGATGCGGGACGGAGGCATCGAATGGCTCTACCGGCTCGTTCAAGAACCCCGGCGGCTCGCGGGACGCTACCTCACGACCAACTTACCCTTCGCCTACCTGGCGTTGAAGCAACTGGCCGTGCCGGCCACGGGCAAGGAACTGAGAGCGTAGGCCCGAGCCACCACGGCGGGCCAGGCGTACTCCCGCACGCGCGCGAGCGCGCCCTGGCTCAGCCCCTCACGGAGCACGGCATCCCCCGACAACTCGAGGAGCGCGTCGCGCAGGGAGCTGACGACCTGACGCTCGTCGGCTCCTTGCGTGGCGACCACCCGACCGCAGCTCTTGTCCACCATGAGGCCGGGGCCTCCGCGATCGAGACAGACGACGGGCAAGCCGCGTGCCAGAGCCTCCAGAACCACCATGCCCCCGGAGTCATGCAAGCTCGGGAAGCAAAAGACGTCGTGCTCGCTGTACACCCGATCCAGCTCGTCTCGGTTCATCCAGCCGATCCAATCCACCGCCTCCGCCAGCCCCAGACGCTCCGCGACGGCTCGAAGCCAGGCCTCGTCGGGCCCGCTTCCCACGATCGTCATCCGCGCGTCCGGAACGACGCGTCGGAGTTCGGCAAGGGCATGGAGTCCGAGGTGAATCCCCTTCCAGTAGAGCAGCCTCCCGACGTAAAGCAGCCGGAACGGCCCACCCTCGTTCGCGCGCGGCAGGCGCGAAACGGGCTCGATGCCGATGGCCAATTGCACGGCCGATTTCTCGCGCGCGCGGGGCGGCAACATGGCCCGGGTTTGCTCGCTGGTCGTGAGGATCCGGGTGGCCTGTCGAAACGTCATCTGCGCCAGCGGGTCGAGTCGCACCCAGAGGTTCGAGAGATCGCGCGCGATCGCATGGGCCCAGCCGCGGATGGGGAAGCTGCGGCGAAGCTTCCAGGGGGCGGTTTCGCCGCCTGCGATGGGCCCCAAGAGGAAGGGAATGCCCAGGAAGCCCATCCAACTGGGAATGCGGGCCGCGCCGAGGGTCACCTGATGCACCCAGTCGAACGACCGAAGTCGATGCAAGCGTCGGGCCATCCGGTAGGCCAGGAACTGCCAGAGCCAGACATGCGCGTAGTAGTAAGGTGTCCCCAGACGCGATAGCGATGCTTCCCAGCGATCGAGGATCGGCACGTGAACGGCGACGGCCTCCAGGCCCGGCGCCTCGCCGGCCTGACAAGCGCGTGCGATGGCCGGCAAGAAGCGAGGCTGGGTCAGGACCATGACCTCATGGCCCTGCAAGGCGAGCTGACTGGCCCAGTTCCAGCCGATGCCCGGTTCGGAGCCCTTGCCGGGCTCACACGCGTAGGCCGAGAGGAGGACGGTCTTTGGCATCCCACAATCCCTTCAAGTAGCTCTTGCTCAGCTGATACTCCGGAAGTCGCTTCATGACGAACCTCAGGATCGCGACCTTGGCGAGCCCCTTGGAGAGCCGAAGCAGGTAGGCCCAGCGCCAACGCGGATCGCCGATCAGGCGATCGAGGGGCAGCATCATGGCGCCGATGCCGTAGTAAAGCGAGGCCATGTACGCCTCTGAGGTCCGACGCTGCGGAATGAAATGGCGAAGGACGCAGTCCGGCGTGTACCAGAGCTCGTAGCCGGCCTTGGCAATCCGGATGACGATCTCCTGGTCGCCGCCCGAGGCGAGCGAGCCGCCCTCACGCTCGCCGATCTGCTGGTGCTCGAGCCATCCCGAGCGCTCGAGCGCCTCGCGCCGCATCACCAGGCCCGCCCCCGCCAGCGCGGGGCGATACGGCACCTGAAGATCGAAGCGAATGGCCTCCGGCCCATGCTCCTGCTGCGCGAAGACGGCTCCGTACTTGGCGAGAAACTCGGTAGGAGGCGCCTCCCAGTGGAGAACGTTGCGCCCGCCGAAGGCCCCACAGCCGGGATGCTCCGAGGCGAACGCGAGGGCGCTCTCCACCCAGTGCTCGTCCAGGAAGCAATCGTCGTCGATGAACGCCATCCAGACCGACTCCGTGCTGCGCACCCCGCAGAGCCGCGCCGCCGTCAGGCCTTGCTGCGTCTCGACCGTCCGGCGCAACCCCGGTATCCGACCCTCCGAGCGGTGACGCTCCACCACCGAAGCGGTCTCGTCTGTGCAGTTATTGTCGATCACCAGGACC
>Ga0180215_1000170_pt1 | contig 94616 bp, 94 predicted proteins | sample eDN3rd37CBELigBY_FD_128871 | JGI IMG/M metagenome (GOLD analysis project Ga0180215, IMG submission 128871) | Enriched backyard soil microbial communities from Emeryville, California, USA - eDNA 3rd pass 37_C BE-Lig BY (version 2) (version 2) | ecosystem: Environmental > Terrestrial > Soil >...
AGCGAATATTCTAAAAATGAACGTCGGTCATGCCGAAAAAGTTCATAAAGTGCTGAAATATGATGGAAATCCATTTTTGCCGCACGAAATTCACTCGAAATGCAAGGAGTTGTTCTAAATGGCTACATTTAAAGACTTTCGAAATAATGTAAAACCTAACTGGTGCCCTGGTTGTGGCGATTTCTCAGTTCAGGCAGCCATGCAGCGTGCTGCAGCGAACGTTGGACTTGAGCCTGAGCAATTGGCCGTTGTTTCCGGAATCGGCTGTTCTGGGCGTATCTCAGGATATATTAATTCATACGGATTCCATGGAATTCATGGAAGATCTCTTCCAATCGCTCAAGGTGTAAAAATGGCAAACCGTGATTTAACAGTAATTGCCTCTGGTGGAGACGGGGATGGATTCGCTATTGGTATGGGTCATACCATTCATGCAATTCGTCGTAACATCGACATTACGTATATCGTAATGGACAACCAAATCTATGGTTTAACTAAGGGACAAACATCCCCACGTTCAGCTGCTGGCTTCAAAACAAAGTCTACACCTGCTGGTTCTATTGAACAAGCGATTTCTCCAATGGAAATGGCCCTTACAGCTGGTGCAACCTTTGTCGCGCAAAGCTTCTCAACTGATTTAAAAGACTTGACTGCTTTAATCGAAGCAGGAATTAAACATAAAGGGTTCTCTTTAATTAACGTATTTAGCCCTTGTGTAACCTATAATAAGGTCAATACGTATGATTGGTTTAAAGAGAATCTTACAAAGCTAAGTGATGTTGAAGGTTATGATCCTTCAAATCGTGAAAACGCCATGCAAACCTTGATGAAGCATGACGGACTTGTAACTGGACTAATCTACCAGAATACAGAACGGCCATCTTACCAAGAGTTAGTAAATGGCTATTCCGAAAAACCACTTTCTGAAGCAGACTTAACACTTGATCAAGAATTCTTTGACAAGTTAACTGCAGAGTTTGTTTAATGAGGAAAACCCCAACGTATCGTTGGGGTTTTTCTATTTAGTAGCTTATTATTTCATGTTTCCGTATCATTCGATAAAATGGATGATTTGCTTGTGATGAGGGGCTCATGGTGGAAGCTTCACCGTGCCCAAACGAGGGTGTGAAAGTGAAAAAAGTAACGTTGGAAGTTCCACCGTGACCAAATAAGGGTGTGAAAGAGCAAAAAGGTCACACTAGAAAATCCAACGGAGCCGTTTTGGTCACCATGGTCGTCTTTGCACGAAGTTAATCTGTACAATACAAACGCTCCATGGTAATTATTGTACTTGGTTGCAGTTTGTTATTTTACTATAATGGAAGCTGCTAGGTTTTTTCGAAAGATATCATGTTTTAAACGCTAGAACAGTGACATATGTTATTGTTTGTGTGTCTTATAACCGTTATAATTACTTATTGTATGTTAATATCTTTAAAAACTTTCATTTTTATTTTTTAGGATAGAAAGGAGAAACAATATGAATGAAAATCAACGCCTAGAAGGGCAGCAAGTTCAAACTGCAAATCCTTCGGACAAAAAATCCGCAAAGGATTATAGCAAATATTTTGAAACTGTTTTTGTACCGCCTTCCTTGAAAGATGCGAAAAAACGAGGCAAGGAAGAAGTAAAATATCACGATGATTTCCAGATTTCTGAGGAATTCCGGGGACTAGGAAATGGTCGTAAGTTTTATATTCGAACATACGGTTGTCAAATGAACGAACATGACACAGAAGTCATGGCGGGTATTTTTATGGCGTTAGGCTATGAAGCAACTGATTCTGTTGATGATGCCAATGTGATTCTACTAAATACTTGTGCGATACGTGAAAACGCAGAAAACAAAGTGTTTGGTGAATTAGGTCACTTAAAACATTTGAAGACGGAAAAGCCTGATTTACTAATAGGTGTTTGTGGCTGTATGTCCCAGGAAGAATCTGTCGTAAATAAAATTCTTAAGACATATAACCAAGTAGATATGATATTTGGTACCCATAATATTCACCGGTTGCCAAATATTTTAAAAGAGGCATATATGTCCAAGGAAATGGTTGTGGAAGTATGGTCTAAGGAAGGCGATGTGATTGAAAACCTTCCTAAAGTACGTCGTGGAAATATTAAAGCATGGGTTAACATCATGTACGGTTGTGATAAATTCTGTACGTACTGTATCGTTCCTTTTACTCGTGGGAAAGAACGTAGTCGTCGTCCAGAGGAAATTATCCAGGAAGTGCGTGACTTAGCCGCTCAAGGGTATCAGGAAATCACTCTTCTTGGTCAGAATGTAAACGCATATGGGAAAGATTTTGAAGATCTAGAGTACGGGTTAGGAAACTTAATGGATGAAATCCGTAAAATTGGCATCCCACGTGTTCGATTTACAACAAGCCATCCACGTGATTTCGATGATCACTTAATTGAAGTGTTAGCAAAAGGTGGAAACTTGATGGATCATATCCATCTTCCAGTACAATCGGGTTCGTCTGATGTACTGAAAATTATGGCGCGTAAATATACGCGTGAGCAATACCTTGAACTAGTAAGAAAGATTAAAGCCGCGATTCCTGACGTTACCTTAACGACCGATATTATTGTCGGGTATCCAAATGAAACGGATGAGCAATTCGAAGAAACGATTTCTTTATATAAAGAAGTAGGCTTTGAAGCTGCCTATACGTTCATTTATTCTCCACGTGAAGGAACGCCAGCTGCCAAAATGCAGGATAATGTTCCTATGGAAGTCAAGAAAGAGCGACTACAACGCTTGAATGCAGTGGTAAATGAAATGTCTGCGAAAGCGTTGGAAAAATACAAGGGTCAAACGGTTGAAGTTCTTGTTGAAGGGGAAAGCAAGAACAATCCAGATGTCCTTGCTGGCTATACAAGCAAAAGCAAACTGGTTAACTTTGTTGGCCCTAAAACAGCGATTGGTAAGATTGTGAAAGTCAAGATTACTGATTCTAGAACTTGGTCACTAAACGGAGAAATGGTGGAAGAACAACAATCAGTTGAGGTGAAATAGGATGGCTAAATACACTAAAGATGATATCATTGCTCAAGCAAAAGAACTTGCGAAAATGGTTGCTGAAACAGAAGAAGTAGATTTCTTTAAGCGTGCAGAAGCACAAATTCAAGGGAATGAAAAAGTCAGCATGCTGATTTCTTCTATTAAAGGGTTACAAAAGCAAGCAGTGAACTTCCAGCATTATGGGAAACCAGAAGCATTGAAAAAAACGGAAGCTAAAATTGAGAAGCTTGAAGCAGAACTAGATGAAATTCCAGTTGTGCAACAATTTAAAGAGTCTCAAGTCGAAGTAAATGATTTGCTACAAATTATTGCCTCAACAATTTCCAATACGGTAACAGATGAAATTCTTGAATCTACCGGCGGTGACGTCTTGCGCGGTCAAACAGGCGCTGAACTTGCTAAAGGCTCAAGCTGTAGCCACTAAACTTATCGGGTGCCAGGTCTCCTTCCAGTTAATGGATGGTGCCTGGCACCTTATTTTTTTCTCCTTTCTGAGACCTTTAAGAACCTTTCATCGTGTTGGGCATATCATGTTGTATGCCTTTGATAATCCTTGGGATTTAGATAAAAATCATCTCGCACACTAGTCTACTGTCCCGCATAGGATGAATTGAAACTGATTGAGGAGGGTTCGCTCGCAATGGGAGAATACAGAGAGATTATCACGAAAGCTGTCGTAGCGAAGGGACGTAAATTTACGCAGTCCAATCATACGATCTGCCCACCACATGATCCAAGTAGTATTCTTGGCTGCTGGGTCATTAACCACAAATATAAGGCGAAAAAGTCCGGGAAAACAGTTGAGGTCAATGGTTCCTATGATATCAACGTTTGGTACTCTTTTGATGATAATACAAGAACAGAAGTTGTTACTGAAAAAGTGACATATTGTGACGTCATCAAATTAAAGTATCGTGACCCGGATTGCATCGATGATCATGAAGTACTCGTTCAAGTTCTTCAACAGCCAAACTGCATCGAAGCAGTCATTTCACCGAATGGGAACAAAATTATTGTTCATGTCGAAAGAGAATTCATAACTGAAGTGATTGGTGAAACAAAGGTATGCGTTGCCATCAATCCTGATGGTTGTGAAGACTGTGATGATGACGAATGGGGCCTTGAAGTCGAGGACGATGAGTTTGAGGACTTAAATCCTGATTTCCTTCTAGGAACAGAAGAAGAATAGGCACGAACTAGGAAGGTAGTACTTCCTAGTTTTTTTTACTTAAAATGCAAAAATGATATCTAGGTTGACTGCTTGGAAGGAATGGTGCTAGAAAAACCACGAACATTCAAATAATTAAAGTTTCATTCCTATCTTACTCTGGTTCTATAGCAACTTGTGGAAAACCCAAACCCCAAGTTTTTATTACATTGTTCCCCAGGAAATAGCACTTTATCAAAATATGAGTGCAAAGGAGAACCGAAATTTTGGGGTAGGATGTACGGTTTTAGTGGTACGAAGGCGTAGGATTTAGGTAGTGTTCTCTTTTTATCGACTAGGCTTCGAGAAAATTATAAAAGACCATTAAAAACAACAAGATAGAAAGCCAAGTTCTGATGTCCTCACAGTGCTTGGCTTTCTGAAGTTAAAGCATGACAAAAGTTAGAAGGTAACGCCCGATCAGAGCGGATAGAAGGACCATAAAAAGTCCAACAAACACAAGAGACCAAAGAACTTTCTTTCGAGCGGTAAAAAAGGCATCGGTTTCTCGATATTTTTTTGTTAATGGATGGGAAATCGTGATTTGACTCCAGATGGACATGAGCCAGGAACGCAACATTATTATAAAGGCGAAGAAGACTACTACCTTAATCCAAAGCGGTGGCACGAAGATGAGCGCTACAGCGGTAACCGAGATAATTTGAAGAAAACCACTCCAATAGGCAGAATTCCTTAGGAAAACTTTTATGAATAGCTCTGAAAATCCGGTCTCCGCACTTCTTCTCTTAAAAATCCGCCCAGATTTCCGATAGAACCAGGGACGTTTTCGGTTTGAAACCTTCACCTTCTCCAACTCAGGTGAGAGGGTGAGTACAGAGTTCATATACTTATTCCGTTCCTCTTGTTCATTTGCCAAATCCTCTTCAAAGTTAGAAAGCTTTGAAAGATGTGGCGCGTAGAAAGCTACCGCCAGGGCAGTGAACAGTAAGCAGGCAAGGATAGGCAGTACCAATCTATCTTCTATCCAGAAGCTATAAATAAACTGAATGGTCCAACTTCCTAAAATGAACACTAGTCCACGGCAAACGCTTTTGATAAATTTCCCTTCAATCTTTTTCAACTTTGGTTTGACGGCCATTACAAACCATTTTAATGTTGTTAATAGAACAAAGAAGAGGAGAACCTGTGTAAATGTATACTGGTATGTATGGATGAAAAACGGTAAAAATAATAAGGTGACACACCCAATCCCTAAGGCATGAAACAAAAGAGAATAACCGTAGCTAATTCTTTTAAGTGCAACCAACAGCACAGGATGTTTGACAAGGAATACCTTGTCTGCTTCTTGAATAAAAATACGGTAATTTCCGGTCCAAGCTACTAGGTACCCTAATACAATAAACAGAACAAAAGGAATTTGTTCAATCCATTCAGGCTGTTCAACCCACCAGGAACGATAGATAAATCCGAATACTACAAGCCAAGGAAGCAAGATGTACACAATGACGGTCCAATCCAAAATAGAACGAAAAATACGTGTTTGAAACTTCCATTCTCCCACTAATCGTTGGAAAAATAGGGTAAAGATATTGATTTGCTGCCGACTAGTAGAGGTTCTACTCATAGTCTTTTCCTTCTGCAATTAAATGAAAACAATCATAAAGGGATCCGTCAGGCAAATTACACTGATGGCGGATTTCGTCCAATGTCCCCTGTGCAGCTAACCTGCCTTGATGAATCAAAAGGTACCGATCGCATACCTTTTCGGCCGTATCCAACACATGCGTCGACATTAAAATGCCTGCCCCTCTCGTTCGTTCCTCCTCAATCGAAGATAAAAATAATTTCATTGCATTCGGATCTAGTCCAATAAAAGGCTCGTCGATAATATAAATTGAAGGGCTAACAATGAGAGATAGGATAAGCATCGCCTTTTGCTGCATCCCTTTAGAATAGGTGTTAGGCAGTTCATGGGCATGATCTATGAGTTTATAGACGTCCAATAACTCTTTTGCCTTCTTTTTATAGTCACGATCAACTAATCCCTCAACAGACGCAATAAAATCAAGATGTTCCCATAGTGTTAATTCATCATAAAAGATTGGGCGTTCAGGGACATAGGAATAGTTTCTATCTTTTTCAAATTCTATTGAACCATCCAGGTCTGCCATTAAGCCAAGGATGCTTCTGATTGTGGTACTTTTGCCAGCTCCGTTCGGACCAATCAACCCAATTAATTCGCCTGACTCAATACTAAAGTGAATATCCTGAATAATAGTTTTATCAATCTCGTACCCAGCCTTGTTTATAGAAGCCTTAAGTAGTGACAAATGTCCGCCGCCTCCCTAAAAAATTGAAAAAGATGTAATGTTCAGATTATTATCCAGCTATGATTATACCATTTTTCATAGGGTTGGTTCGAAGAAAAGCCTCTAAAGGGATATAAAATAAAAAGTCATAATTTGGGAAATGGAAAGGTTTCTTGATTAATAGGATTTCTGTATTTATACAAAAATTGATGCGAATCATATAACCCTTTTTTGAATCAGGGAAGGTAGAGATAGACCGTCCTTTTTCCAGAACTCCCCTTTAAAAATCACGAATCGAAGGAAAAGTGAGATTGAAATTATGATATAATGAGTTTTTAGAATGATGTCGAAACAAGATGATTTTGGGGGATTTATATGGCAGCTTATACGCCGATGATTATGCAATATTTACAGATTAAGGCAGATTATTCAGATGCCTTTTTATTTTTTCGCCTAGGCGATTTTTATGAAATGTTTTTTGACGATGCCATCAAAGCATCACAGGAATTAGAAATTACATTAACGAGCCGTGAGGGCGGTGGGGAAAATAAAATTCCAATGTGCGGTGTGCCCTACCATTCGGCTAAAGGATATATAGAGCAGCTTATACAAAAAGGATATAAGGTCGCGATCTGTGAACAAATGGAGGACGCCAAGGCCACTAAAGGAATGGTCCGACGTGAGGTTGTCCAGCTCATTACTCCTGGTACGCTTATGGAAGGTAGAGGTTTAAACGAGAAGGAAAATAACTTCATAGCAACGGTATCTATCCTTGAGGATGGTACGTATGGGTTTGCCTGCAGTGACTTATCTACAGGAGAAAGTAGGGTAACGATTCTCTTAGGGAGTGTGGAGGAAGTTCTTAATGAACTATCTTTATCAGGTGCAAAGGAAGTGGTCCTTGATTCTTCAACTCCAGAGGGACTTCAAAAGAAACTAAAAGAGCGTTCTGTACTAGCTTTTTCCTTCGAGGACAATCTTGAAATCAATGAAAGCTATCAACATCTACTCTCTGAATTAGAGGATCTTAAGTTGAAGTTGATTGCAGCAAGGCTATTCAATTATCTACACCGTACGCAAAAGCGGAATCTAGACCACCTGCAGCCGGTTGTTTCGTATGAAATAGAACAATTTATGAAAATTGACTACTTTTCAAAGCGAAATCTTGAGTTAACAGAAACGATTCGCTCTACAGCGAAGAAAGGCTCACTTCTATGGTTACTCGATGAAACCAAAACAGCCATGGGGGGCAGGATGTTAAAGCAATGGATCAATCGCCCTTTGCTTCAGGTAAAAGGAATTCAGTGGAGACAGTCGATTGTTGAATTGTTTATGAGAAGCTTTTTCGAACGCCATGAAATTAGAGAAATGCTCAAGGAAGTCTATGATTTAGAACGTTTAGCTGGACGTGTTGCATTTGGAAATGTCAATGCGCGCGATCTTGTGCAATTAAAGAAATCCTTGCAGCAAATTCCTATATTAAAACAAACGCTCGTAGCGATGGGGGATGAGGCTGCGGTTCAGTTGGCTGAAAATCTTGATCCTTGTGAGGAAGTAACTGATTTATTAGAACAGGCCTTGATAGAAAATCCGCCAATTTCAATAAAAGAAGGCAATATCATACAGGATGGCTACGATGAACGGCTTGATCAGTATCGCGATGCTAGTCGAAACGGGAAGACCTGGATTGCGAGCTTAGAGCGTCAGGAACGGGAAAAGACAGGCATTAAGTCGTTGAAAATTGGCTATAACAGAGTGTTTGGTTACTATATTGAAGTGACGAAGGCAAATCTGCATCTGTTAAAAGAAGGCCAATATGAGCGAAAGCAGACACTATCTAATGCGGAACGATTCATTACCCCTGAACTAAAAGAAAAAGAGGATTTAATTTTACAGGCAGAAGAAAAAATCGTTGAACTAGAATATGAGATTTTTGTGACAATTAGAGAGACGGTAAAAGAATATATCCCTAGACTCCAGGCACTTGCCAAAGCTGTGAGTGAGCTTGATGTTCTCACAAGTTTTGCTGAATTGAGTGAGCAACGCCATTATATAAAACCTCTTTTTACAAATGAACGGAAAGTGGTCTTGAAAGATGGTCGCCATCCAGTAGTGGAAAAGGTCATGTCTGCACAGGAGTATGTTCCGAATGATTGTTTCATGGATCAAGATCGTGAATTGCTTTTAATCACGGGACCGAACATGTCGGGGAAAAGTACCTATATGAGGCAGATTGCTTTAACAGCCATCATGGCGCAAATAGGTTGCTTTGTCCCAGCTGCTGAAGCGGTGCTCCCTGTCTTTGATCAGGTGTTTACGAGAATTGGGGCTGCCGATGATTTAATATCAGGCCAAAGTACCTTCATGGTTGAAATGCTTGAAGCGAATAATGCAATCGCGAACGCTACGGAAAACAGTTTGATTTTATTCGATGAAATTGGGCGCGGGACTTCCACTTACGATGGAATGGCTTTAGCTCAAGCGATTATTGAATACATTCATGACCGAATTGGTGCGAAAACCCTGTTTTCCACTCATTATCATGAGCTGACTTCTTTGGATGAAGAATTAACAAAGCTGAAGAATGTTCACGTTGCTGCGGTTGAACAAAACGGGAAAGTCGTTTTTCTTCATAAAATAAAAGAAGGTGCAGCCGATAAAAGTTATGGAATTCATGTTGCACAGCTAGCTGATTTACCAGCGGACCTTATCAGTCGGGCAGCTGAAATTCTAGAGGCGCTTGAAAAGAAAGACGAGCTTTCAAATGAAACAAGCCTATCAGTAGCGAGTCGGAGTTTCGTACAAGAGCAGAGAACAAGTAGCGAATCTGTTGTCGCGGAGACCGTTATCGCTGATGAGCCACTTGAAGAGAAGTCAGTCTCCCAGGAGCAAACTATAACGGATCAGACAGAAGAGTCAGAAGGACAGCTGTCTTTCTTTGATGAAGTATCTGTACCCGTTAAAAATTCTGGCTCTAGTAAAAAAGAAAAACGTGTTCTGGAGAAATTAACAGCATTAGATATCCTTGATATGACTCCGCTTGAGGCGATGAACACTCTTTATGATCTGCAGCGGAAGTTGAAGAAATAATCTAAAAGACTTACGAACAGAAACCACACGAGGGGGGACTTCGATGGGAAAAATCAAACAGCTTGACGATGCATTATCCAATAAAATTGCTGCTGGTGAGGTTGTTGAACGTCCTGCATCCGTCGTAAAGGAACTTGTGGAAAATTCAATCGATGCTGGCAGCACAATCGTTGAGATTGACTTAGAAGAAGCGGGCATGGCCAAAATTAGAATTACCGATAATGGGGGCGGAATCGAAGAGGAAGATGTTCTCATTGCTTTTCAACGTCACGCCACAAGCAAAATTAAGGATGAAAATGATTTATTCCGAATTCGGACTTTAGGCTTTCGCGGAGAGGCGTTGCCTAGTATCGCGTCCGTGGCGCGCTTGGAGATGAAAACTTCCACAGGAGAAACTGCTGGGACAAGGATTGTGATTGAAGGCGGGAAAGTGGTAACAGTCGAAAAGGCGGATAGCCGAAAAGGCACGGATATCACCGTTTCTGATTTGTTTTATAACACTCCGGCGCGTCTTAAATATATGAAAACCATCCATACTGAGCTAGGCAATATTACCGATGTTGTGAATAGGCTCGCGCTTTCACATCCTGAGGTTTCCATTCGGCTTGTGCATAATGAAAGAAAATTGCTCTACACAACGGGAAATGGTGACGTCAGACAAGTGTTGGCAGCCATATATGGGATGAATATGGTGAAAAATATGATTGCGATCTCTGGTGAGTCGCTTGATTATAAAATTAAAGGATGGATTACACTTCCTGAAATTACCCGTGCATCACGAAATTATATTTCAACCATGATTAATGGCCGGTTTATTAAAAATTATCCATTGGCAAAAGCGATCCAAGAAGGTTACCATACCTTGCTTCCAATCGGTCGGTTTCCATTGGTCCTCTTAGACATACAGATGGACCCACTGCTCGTAGACGTCAATGTGCATCCTTCCAAAATGGAAGTTCGCCTAAGTAAAGAACAAGAGCTAAATCAACTAGTAACGGATACGATTAAGAGTACTTTTAAAACGAAAGAATTAATTCCTGCTGGATTTACAGCTCCCGTTCCGAAAGTGGAAAAACCAAAATCAGAACAAACATATTTTGAACTGGATCATTTGCCTGAAAAAGAAGCTGTGTTACCAAAAAAGACTTCTGAAGGAAATGGAGAAATCAGGGAGACCTGGAGTTCTACCCAAAGTCATGGAAGTCTCCATACAAGGCGAATTGACTCGGTAGATGCTGAGCCGGAACACTTTGAGGCCAATGATTGGTCAAGTATATCTGCAGGACATTCGTTCCAACAAGAGAAGGAGTATTCAAGCGTTGTGACCCAATCCCAGGATGAATTAGGCAATCCTGAGAGTCATGTTAAAGCTGAGGCAGAAGAATGGCCGACCATAGGGTCTACCGACCAGTTCGGTACTAGGCCTCCAAATGGAAGTACACAAGATGTATCTGGTGAGGTGCCATCACGTGTTCCAACGCTCTATCCAATTGGCCAAATGCATGGGACCTATATTTTAGCTCAAAATGAAAAGGGCTTGTATATTATTGACCAACACGCGGCGCAGGAACGAATCAAATATGAATATTTCCGTGAAAAAGTGGGCCAAGTGGAAAGTGAGCTTCAGGAAATGTTAGTTCCATTAACCTTTGAATATTCGCCTGATGAATCGATCCGCATTAATGAATACCTACCTGAGTTGGAAAAGGTGGGGGTATTTTTAGAACCATTTGGACCAAATAGCTTTATTGTTCGTGCCCATCCACAGTGGCTTCCACGTGGGGAGGAAAAAGAAACAATGGAGGAAATGATTGAACAGCTCTTACAAATGAAAAAAGTCGACATTAAAAAGTTGCGAGAAGAAGCCGCCATTCTAATGAGTTGCAAAGGCTCGATTAAGGCGAACCGTCATCTTCGTAATGATGAAATTCAGGCTTTGCTGGATGAATTAAGGCGTTCCTCAGACCCGTTTACTTGCCCACATGGACGCCCGATTATTGTTCATTATTCTACCTATGAAATGGAAAAAATGTTCAAGCGGGTTATGTAACGGAAGCCGTTATTTGTGATAAATGTCATTTGTATAATCTAGAAGTTTGTTTTATGATTTAAGTAAGTGTTACTCCGTCAGGTTTTGAGAGACTATCCTGGAAGCTCATACCTTTCGCCTCCTTAACACTAATAAACAAGAAGGAGGGATTGCAATGTTTTCAAACATTGGTATTCCTGGCTTGATCCTAATACTAGTTTTAGCCCTTATCATCTTTGGACCGAAAAAGCTACCTGAACTAGGTCGTGCAGTTGGACAAACCTTAGGGGAATTTAAAAAGTCAACTAAAGGGTTAATGGAAGACGACAAAGAAGTTTCTAAAGAAGATAAAAAAATCTAATGATAAATCAAACGCATCTCAAATAAGAGGTGCGTTTTTTCTTTGGGAAAATGAGTTTTCGTATAATAGCTGACCCCTGTGAATTAACCGAGGAAATGCGTGAATAGACTCTGTCTGTGCTCGAATAGGCAAAGAGAGTACGTGAATAGAACGTGGAAATATGCCCATAAAAAAGATTCATGTGGATAGTCAATTGAATTACGTGAATAGATGAAGGAAGTGAGTGAATAGAAACCGTCTTCCGTGAAATAGACTGGTAAATCTGTGAATAGAAAAGAGTCGTACGAATAGAGAATTGAAACTCGTGAATTGACCAAGCTAAATCGTGAATAGAGGAAGACTTTTAGCGAATAGCCCGAGGATATGCATGAATAGGAAAAGAGACAGGGGAATAGAGGACTGGATGTCGTGAAAAGACTAGGGAATTTAGTGAATGGAGCATGAAAAACATAGCATCTGACTGTCATCCGCACAGGCAATAAAAATAGATTACGAATATAGGAAAGACACCTCAACCATAATTGGGGTGTCTTTTCCTATATATTATTTCGCTAGAGGTTGAAGGCTATGAATATACTTCAATGCTTGCCCTGTTCCGAAGGCAACTGCTTCAAGTGGGTTTGGCGCAAGATGGACGGGAACAAAAATCTCCTTGTTCAACCATTCTTCCATTCCATTTAACAAGCAACCTCCACCGGTCAAGACAAGTCCACGATCAACGATATCCCCACTTAGCTCTGCTGGGCAGTCCTCAAGCGTTTTTCGAACAGTTTCGAGAATCTGAAGCAAGGATTCTTTTAAACAATCTCTTATTTCGTAAGAATTTAGAGTAATGGTGCTAGGCAGTCCAGTAACAAGATCTCGACCACGTACATCCATTTCAAGTTTGTCATGCTCAACAAGTGCGTGACCAATCTCGATTTTGATCTTCTCAGCCGTGCGCTCACCAATTAAGATATTATAGGCTTTACGGACATACTGAATAATATGTTCATCGAACCTGTCTCCGCCTATGCGAAGGGAATGACAGGCAACCACACCCCCATAGGAAATGATGGCAACCTCGGATGTACCGCCACCGATGTCCAAGACCACATTGGCAACAGGTTCATCAACGGGTAGGCCAGCGCCAATTGCAGCGGCAACTGGTTCCTCAATAATGTGGACCTTTTTCGCCCCTGCACTTCGTACGGCCTCATGAATTGCACGGCGCTCAGCGCTTGTTGAGCCAGAAGGGGTACAAACAATCACATTGGGTTTGCGTAGTGCAAATCCTCCGTTTTTCATGGCCTTTTTCATAATTTGGATAAGCATTTCTGAGGTAATATCAAAATCGGCGATGACGCCGTCTTTTAAAGGACGGACAGCCATGATTTTTTCAGGCGTCTTTCCGATCATTTCCTTTGCCTCAGTCCCCACAGCGACAATCTTTTTTGTCTCCGTATCAATGGCCACGACAGAAGGCTCATTTAGAGCAATACCTTTATTTTTACTATAAACTAATGTATTAGCAGTTCCTAAGTCAATTCCTATTTCAGCTTGTATCATCATTGTTTTCACCTGTTTCTCCTTCTAGTAAGTTATGTCCCCATAATCTTCTATAAAAGGTACCATGATTATGGGGGTAAAGTGTCGATTGTTATCGAATCGTTACCTAAATGTAAAAACGATGGAAAAATATATAAAATAAATAGAAGAGATTGGGAAAAGTATAGGGATTTCAGATTAGGACGTTTATAATTGGGTTATAATATTTAGATGTTCAACTGCTTTTCTAAAAACTTTAGGTTAGAATGATAGATAGATTAAAAAAAGGCAGTGTGAAGTTGTTTGAAACAAAAAGAGAAGTTATTCGTTTTAATTGGGCCAACTGCTGTTGGCAAGACAAAATTGAGCATAGAACTCGCGAGAAGGTTTAACGGTGAGATAATCAGCGGAGATTCAATGCAGATTTATAAAGGAATGGACATCGGTACCGCTAAAATTACTAAGGAAGAAATGGAAGGCATCCCCCATCATTTAATTGACATCAAAGATCCAGATGAACCATTTTCAGTCGCTGAATTTCAAGGATTGGTCCGCGGGAAAATTGCTGAAATCAGTAGTAGAAAGAAATTGCCTATGATTGTCGGTGGAACAGGGCTATACATTCAATCCGTTTTATACGATTACCAGTTTACAGAAGCTGCATCGGATCATGAGTTTCGTTTGAAGCTTGAACAAATAGCAGAAGAAAGAGGAAATCTAGAACTCCATGAAAGATTGAAAGAAGTCGACCCTGACAGTGCGGAGAGAATTCACCCGAATAATCTAAGGCGGGTGATTCGGGCACTAGAGGTTTACCATTGCACAGGTAAGACCATGACTGCCTACCAACAGGAACAACAGCCGGAGCTGTTATATGATACTTGTTTGGTTGGATTAACGATGGAACGCGAGCTATTGTATAATAGAATAAACAAGCGTGTGGACCTAATGATGGAGCAAGGATTGGTTGAAGAAGTTAAGGACTTGTATGACAGAGGGATTAGAGACTGTCAATCGATACAGGCAATAGGATATAAAGAGCTGTATGAATACTTTGATGGTAGAATGACACTACAAGAAGCAGTCCAAAACTTAAAGCAAAATTCACGCCGCTATGCCAAGAGACAGCTAACGTGGTTTCGCAATAAAATGGATGTCGAGTGGTTTGAAATGTTGTCAATGGCAAATGCCAATGAAAAAAAATTCGCGGAAATTTCCAACTATATTGAAGGAAAGCTCCAGATTAAAGCGAATACATAATAATAGAGATAAAAAGGAGGATCTGCAATGAAACAAATTAACATTCAAGATCAGTATTTAAACCAGATGCGCAAAGATGGTACCAATTGCACCGTTTTTTTATTAAACGGGTTCCAATTACGAGGTCAAATTAAGGGATTTGACAATTTCACAGTTTTATTTGAAACTGAGGGGAAACAGCAGCTTGTTTATAAGCATGCAATCTCAACCTTCGCACCGCAAAAGAATGTCCAAATCGATCTTGACCCGCAGCAATAATAGGCTGTAGGTGCATTTCCTTCATACTGGGAAGTGAATATTAGGATGTTCACAGGGGTAGTGGACCGTCGACTTAACTCATGTTTATGGATGAATAAACCTTCCCCTTAAACCACTAGGGAAGGTGAATGATCATACAGGAGCCCGCAATATTGTTGCGGGCTTTTTGCTGTGCTTTGAAAAATTCCTTTTAATGAATTTCTATTTGCTTGAATACATATAGATTAAGGAGTATTTCCCGTTAAAACTGCAAAGCAAAATGGTAATTGTTTTATAAGGGGATGAACTCTTAGGGGAAAAGAGGTTTTCCTAGAAAGGCTATTATCAATTAAGCTGTGTTTTACGAGCCATCTTTTTTTTACAAGAGTGTTGTGGTTAAAGACAAGAAGCAAGCTCCTGTTGGAGTTTAGCTAGGCTCACGGATGTGCAGTGTCTTACGAGGGAATACAGAAGCGTTTTGCCTAGTATCAAAAATTAGAGCTTCTTCATATAGACTGTCCCTTAGAATAGAGGTGAGAAAGCTTGGACCAACCGTTTCGGATGAATAACAATGGACAAATCAGCATTGTGTTAAATGCACAAAAACGCAATCCGGCAATAAAGGAATTGCCTAAATCACCGAATCTAGAGGTGAAACCGAAACCGAAGCCAACTGACCATGAAGCGCTAAAAGAAATCGAGGATGAACTTGAGACACTGGTTGGTATGGAAGAAATGAAGCGGATGATAAAGGAAATTTATGCTTGGATTTATGTAAATAAAAAAAGGGAAGAAAAAGGGTTAAAGGCGGGTCGCCAAGCTTTGCATATGATGTTCAAAGGCAACCCAGGCACTGGAAAAACGACGGTGGCTAGATTAATAGGAAAGCTCTTTCTCAAAATGAATGTCCTCTCCAAGGGGCATTTAATTGAAGCAGAACGGGCTGACTTGGTAGGGGAATACATTGGACATACAGCACAGAAAACCCGTGATTTAATCAAGAAGGCTCTTGGGGGAATTTTATTTATTGATGAAGCATATTCATTAGGGCGAGGCGGGGAAAAGGACTTTGGAAAAGAGGCCATTGATACACTTGTCAAACATATGGAGGATAAACAACATGAATTTATTCTGATTTTAGCTGGATACTCTCGAGAAATGGATTATTTCCTCTCGTTAAACCCAGGATTGCATTCAAGATTTCCGCTTGTTGTTGATTTTCCGGATTATACCATCAACCAACTGATGGAAATCGGACAACGGATGCTGGATGAAAGGGAATATACATTAAGCCACGAAGCAGAAAGGAAGCTTCGTGAACATCTAGCTTGGGTTAAATCAAGCCTAGGTCCAACTGGTTTTTCAAATGGACGATATATCCGGAATATCATCGAAAAATCAATTCGTGCCCAGGCGATGCGGTTATTGCTTGAAAATCAGTTCGAACGACATGAACTGGTAACCTTGCGCAGCAATGATTTAATATTGAACGAAAACTAGAAAATAATTCTTCTGGGCGAAAGCATAAGGCTTTCGCCCTTAATCTATGTGTAAAACATCCAAAACAAAAAACAGGAACATATATGTTAAAATTTGTATAATGACATATAAGATGGCAGATATTGTGGAGTGCAAAGAGTATTTGATCTGACCTGGGGGTAGGGTATGGAACAAAAAATAGCAATTTTGACCGATATACATGGAAATTATTCGGCGTTAAAAGCCGTGTTAGATGAGATTGACCAATGCAATGAAAAAATTCCTATCCATTGCTTAGGAGACTTAATTGGTATTGGACATGAAACAAATGAGGTCCTAAGCCTATTGTTTTCAAGAAAAGATATCTCCTATGTCATTGGAAATCATGACCAAGCCATCTTAGATATTCTAGCTGGTGGAAAACCAGAAAGTAGGGGGGCTGAGAGGGAGCACCATCAATGGATTGCCGAGCACTTTGATCATGATTTCATCCCACTTCTAGAACAAATACCGAAAAAGTCTACAGCTGTCTACAATGGACAGAGATTTCTGTTCACGCATTATCACTTGACGGATGATGAAAAATTGTTGCCAGTAGATTATGAACCAACCGTAAAAAAACTTGATGCCCATTATCAAGAATCACAAGCTGATATGGTTTGTTTTGGTCACCACCATGTTGTCCATCATTTTAAGTCACATGAACGAATTTATTTCAATCCTGGATCTTTAGGTTGCCAACACAAACCATTAGCACCTTATGCCATTGTCACTGTTAGGGAATCAGGAAATATTGATGTGTCTCTGAAAGAAGTTCCGTACGATAACAAGGAATTTCTTACTTCCTATTCAAGACTCCCGATTCCAGCAAAAGAATTTGTTTTAAAGAATTTTTATGGGAATCAGCATTTGTATTTAGGATGAAATGAATTAGAACGAGAAGTGACTGTCAATAAAAGAGGTAAAGGGCTATTCTATTCTTTTTAACAATGCTCTTTTTGTTAGCAGTTGTTTTCGTAAGAGATGTTGTTAAAGAACAGTAGCCGATTTAACTCAAGAAGAGCTAATGGTTATATTAGATTGCAAACTCATTATGTAAATAAAGTCTTTTAATAGTGAAATAAAGCTAGGTTCTTCCTATTTCCAACAGACCAGAGAAAAGAGTCTTATAAATTTTTATGATGGTTTTGTCATCACGAGCTTGTTTATACCTAGATATTCCCAATAAATATTGTGGAAAAATTTTGGTTCCCTACTCTTTTTTGGTATGATGAGTTCAGAATATATAAGGAGAAAGGGGGGAGTCGCTTGGAACAGAAAGATGTTTCTGAAAAAGCGATCCTCGTCGGTTGTCAAACACCCGCGTCGGATGATTTGCGGTTTCAATATTCAATGGATGAACTAGCCTCTTTAACAGAAACGGCACAAGGTCAGGTACTGATCTCGGTCGTGCAAAAACGTGAACGAATCCATCCTTCCACGTATATAGGCAAAGGGAAAGTAGATGAAATAAAAGCGCTGGTGGAGGAACTTGAAGCTGATTTAATTATTTTTAATGATGAACTCTCACCGAGTCAAATTCGGAATTTGTCAAGAGATCTCGAAGTTCGCATTATTGACCGGACGCAGTTGATTTTAGATATCTTTGCCCGGCGAGCACGCTCAAAGGAAGGGAAACTTCAAGTAGAGTTAGCTCAGCTTCAATATTTACTGCCTCGCTTAATGGGCCAAGGGATTGCGTTATCAAGACTTGGTGCAGGTATTGGAACAAGGGGACCTGGAGAAACAAAGCTTGAGTCGGATCGTCGTCATATCCGTCGTCGAATTGATGATATTAAAGGTCAGCTAAATGTCATTGTGCAACATCGGGACCGGTATCGGGAACGCCGGAAGAAAAATAAAACGTTCCAGATTGCTCTTGTTGGGTACACGAATGCGGGAAAATCAACCTTATTCAATCGATTAACAGAAGCAGATTCATATGAAGAAAATCAATTGTTCGCGACGCTGGATCCGATGACAAGAAAGGTCATCTTACCAAGTGGTTTTTCTGTCCTCATGACAGATACAGTTGGATTCATTCAGGACTTGCCAACTACACTTGTTGCCGCGTTCCGTTCTACATTGGAAGAAGTGCAGGAAGCAGATTTGCTTTTACATGTCGTTGATATGGCGAACCAAGACTATTTTTCACATGAAAAAACCGTTAATAAACTATTAGAGGATCTCAAGGCCGACCAATTACCGCAAATTACGATTTATAATAAACGCGATATTGCTCATCCAGATTTCGTTCCAACCGCGAAAACCAAAACAGCTTTTATTAGTGCTCTTGATGCACAGGACCGAGCAAAGATCCGGCATAGTATTGAAGAAACGGTGATTGAGCTTATGGAGCCCTTCCATGTGCTGGTTCCCTCCGGTGAGGGGAAATTACTTTCTCAGCTTAAAAATGAGACTATTTTAAGGGAGCTTGCTTTTGATGAAGAAAAGCAAGGATATGTATGTAAAGGTTTTGCCTTAAAAGACCACCAAGTGGCAGGGCAGCTTAATAAATATTCAGTCAGATAGGAGAAACCACAACATGTTTACACAATTGAACTCCGGAGCAAAGCTTGAACCACTTGTTCAGCAAATCGAGCAACAAATTGCCGCCGAACACAAAAAAATCGATGAAATGATTGATACTAATCAGTTTCGTGTGTTGCAAAGCTTTCAAAAACATAAGGTTAGTGATTCTCACTTTATTCCGTCCACTGGGTATGGATACGATGATATTGGACGTGACACATTGGAGAAAATTTACGCCGATGTATTTGGTGGTGAAGCTGGTTTGGTAAGGCAACAAATCATTTCTGGTACCCACGCCATCTCCATTGCTTTATTTGGAATCCTACGCCCAGGTGATGAACTTTTATATATGACTGGGAAGCCATACGATACATTAGAAGAAATCGTTGGAATTCGCGGAAGTGGCAATGGGTCGTTAAAAGAGTTCGGCATCTCATATGATTCTGTCGATTTAACGGCCGATGGCGAAATAGATTGGCAAAACGTTGAAAAAGCGATTAAGCCAAATACAAAAATGATTGGCATCCAGCGGTCAAAAGGGTACGCAACTCGACCTTCCTTCACGACGGCTGAAATAGGTGAGATGGTTCGCTCTGTTAAAGAAATAAAACCAGATGTGGTTGTTTTCGTAGACAATTGTTACGGGGAATTTGTTGAAGCGCAAGAGCCTTGTCATGTCGGGGCTGACCTGATGGCAGGTTCGCTTATTAAAAATCCAGGAGGTGGGTTAGCCAAGACGGGCGGGTATCTTGTCGGAAAAACTGAATTAGTAGAAGCCTGTTCCTACAGAATGACTTCACCAGGCATTGGTGCAGAAGCAGGCGCCTCTCTTTATACGCTACAGGAAATGTACCAAGGTTTTTTCATGGCACCGCATATCGTAGGACAAGCATTAAAAGGTGCTGTGTTTACAGCGGCCATCCTTGAGCGTTGTGGGATGAACTCACAACCGAAATGGAACGCAGAAAGGACGGATCTGATTCAGTCGGTTCAATTTGATGACCGCGACAAAATGGTTGCCTTCTGCCAAGCGATACAGTTCGCTTCTCCAATTAATTCTCATGTTACCCCTTACCCAAGCTATATGCCGGGATACGAAGACGATGTCATTATGGCAGCAGGTACGTTTATCCAAGGTGCAAGTATAGAACTAACCGCAGACGGTCCAACGCGTCCACCGTATGTTGCCTATGTCCAAGGTGGTTTAACGTATTCCCATGTAAAAATGGCCATCTGTCTTGCGCTCGATCGATTAGTTGAAAAAGGAATGGTAATCATCGATTAGAAGATTTGTAGGGAAAATGGGATAACTGATACTACGGAAACCATAGATCAACTTATTCGAAATGATTTTTAAACCGCTTAAGCAAAAACCATGTTAGATTATATAACATACCGTTGACATGTTAACTTACGTTACATATAATAAAATTATCAGAAGGAGAAAGGAGAGAAATCAAATGGGCGGAAGCCAGATTCGCCGGAATATGCCACTGTTTTCGATAGGGATTGTCATGCAGTTGACAGATTTAACAGCACGGCAGATCCGATATTATGAAGAACATGGCTTGATTTCTCCAGCAAGAACAGAAGGCAATAAGCGTCTTTTTTCCTTAAACGATATTGACAAACTACTTGAAGTCAAGGATTTAATTGACCAAGGTGTCAATCTTGCTGGCATTAAACAAATTTTCAATGTGAAGCAGCAACAAGATGATGTACCAACCGATGAAGACAACAAAGAAGCTGAAAAAGTTCGCAAAGATCTATCGGATGCTGAGTTGCGTAAGCTTCTTCGCAAAGAGCTACTCAGAGCCGGAAGATTTAATCGGGGCCAAGGCCACCCGCCTAGACTCCAGTAAAATTATGAAAATATGAAAATAGTAGGAGGAAAAAAGAATGGCTAAATTTACTAAAGAGGATATTGTGCGTTTATCTCAAGAGGAAAATGTTAAGTTCATTCGTCTGCAGTTCACTGATATCTTAGGAACAATTAAAAACGTTGAAATTCCAATCAGTCAGCTTGAAAAAGCGTTAGATAACAAAATGATGTTTGATGGCTCTTCCATTGAAGGATTCGTTCGAATCGAAGAATCAGATATGTACCTAATTCCTGATTTAGACACATGGGTTGTATTCCCTTGGACTGCTGAAAAGGGAAAAGTAGCTCGTTTGATTTGTGATATTCAGAATCCAGATGGAACTCCATTCCTTGGTGACCCACGTGCAAACCTTAAGCGTGTCTTAAAAGAAATGGAAGAGCTAGGTTTCACAGATTTTAACTTAGGACCAGAGCCAGAATTCTTCCTATTTAAATTGGATGAAAAAGGGGAACCAACTCTAGAGTTAAATGATAATGGTGGATATTTCGACCTTGCTCCAACTGATCTTGGTGAAAACTGCCGTCGTGATATCGTGCTTGAGCTTGAAGAAATGGGCTTTGAAATTGAAGCTTCTCACCATGAAGTAGCTCCTGGACAGCACGAAATCGACTTTAAATATGCAGATGCAATCACAGCTTGTGATAACATCCAAACATTTAAACTAGTTGTAAAGACAATTGCACGTAAGCATGGTCTTCACGCTACATTCATGCCAAAACCATTGTTCGGTGTAAACGGTTCTGGAATGCACATGAATCTATCATTGTTTAAAAACGGTGAAAATGCATTCTATGATCCAAAAGGTGATCTTGAATTAAGTGAAACTGCTAGACAGTTTATTGCTGGTACTATTAAAAATGCAACAGCCTTCACTGCTGTAACAAATCCAACAGTAAACTCTTATAAGCGTTTGGTTCCTGGTTATGAGGCTCCTTGTTATGTTGCATGGTCAGCACAAAACCGTTCACCATTGATTCGTATTCCTGCATCCCGTGGATTGAGCACACGAGTTGAAGTACGTAGCGTAGACCCAGCGGCTAACCCATACCTAGCAATGGCTGTTCTTCTACAAGCTGGACTAGATGGAATCAAGAACAAATTGACTCCTCCAGCACCAGTTGACCGCAACATCTATGTAATGGATAAAGAAGAACGCCAAGAAGCAGGAATCGTTGATCTTCCTTCAAACCTTCATCTTGCCCTAGAAGAGTTGCAAACAAACGAAGTAATCAGTGCTGCATTAGGTGAGCACATCCTAGAACACTTCGTCGAAGCAAAAGAAATCGAGTGGGATATGTTTAGAACACAAGTGCACCCATGGGAGCGCGAGCAGTACATGAGCATGTATTAATAAATTTGTTACCTCCAATCTCCCTGGCACCTATGGTGTCGGGGATTCTTTATCTAGGTAATAATGGAAAACGGTCACGTGTGCTCGTGCGACGTTCACTCATTAAGAGAAAAAAACTAGTAGTGGTCAGTTGGCCGCTCCTAATCGTATAATCCTACCCAGGTGCACTATTTATCCCTATCAAAAAGAGCTTGTCCCAAAAACCAAAAGGTAATGGGGCAAGCTCTTTTTGATAGGATAAATCAATGCATATGACGGTACACGCCAATTACTTTTCCAAGGATCGAAACATTTCTAAGCATAATGGGTTCCATCGTTGGATTCTCTGGCTGTAAGCGAATGAAGTCTTTTTCTTTAAAGAAGCGTTTAACGGTTGCTTCATCTTCTTCTGTCATAGCTACGACAATTTCTCCATTATTGGCAGTTTGTTGTTGTTTAACAATGACATAATCACCATCTAGAATACCAGCGTCAATCATACTGTCCCCCATAACCTCAAGCATAAACACTTGTTCTTCGGAAGGGACAAGTGTATCTGGAAGTGGGAAGTATTCTTCAACATTTTCAATAGCAGTGATTGGTTGACCCGCTGTAACTCTTCCGACAACAGGGACATTTACAACACTGTATTTTGGTGTAGGTGTATCTTGGTCAATTTCTAGGATTTCAATTGCACGTGGCTTAGTAGGATCTCGGCGAATTAAGCCCTTGCTTTCTAGACGGGCCAGATGGCCATGAACAGTTGAGCTAGATGCTAAGCCTACTGCCTCGCCAATTTCACGAACGGATGGTGGGTAGCCTTTTTTTCTAACTTCATCCTTGATGAAACTAAGGATGTCTTGCTGCCTTTTCGATAATTTTGTCATTTTCACGCACCTCGTCTTTTTTATCTGTTCTTATTATAACACGTATGTTCGTATGGTACAAACATAAGTTCGAATATTTTAATTGACAAGAAACAAGTGTTCGCATTATAATCAAAATAATTTAACGAACATACATTCTAAAATGAGGTGTGAATAATGAAAAAGATATGCCGCAACAACTCTTATACCATTTTATTAATCGCAACGAGTCTCATACTTTCAGTGATTTTAGCTAGTGGGCTTAAATTAGAAGATGAAAAATACATAACAGTAACAGTAGAATCAGGGAAATCACTGTGGGAGATGGCCGAGGATTTTTCAGACGATCATAATCTATCTAAACATGAATTTGTTGCATGGGTTGAAAGAAAGAATGGCATTTCGGATGGTAAAATCTATGTAGGGGAGGAATTAGTCCTACCGGTTACCCCTGAACAAAAGGATGCAGCGCAATACGCTGGGATTGATCTAGAATAGGGTGAAAAAATGAAAGCAGTTATTTACTGTAGAGTTAGTACCAAAAAAGATACACAAGAATCTTCACTAATCAGACAAGAAGAAGAGCTAATGGGTTTAGCCTTAAGCAAAGGGATGGAAGTCGTCACCGTTATCAAAGAACAGGCAAGTGGCTATGACCTTGAAAGGGATGGGATACTCGAACTCCTTGAAACGATAAAGGAAGAAAAGATTAATGCCGTACTCATTCAAGACGAGACACGCCTAGGTAGGGGGAATGCTAAGATTGCCCTCCTTCATTGTATAGTAAAAGAAGGTGCTAAATTATATAGCATATCTCATCATGGAGAGTTGCAGCTTTCTGAATCAGATACAATGGTTTTGCAAATTGTAGCTATGGTCGAAGAGTACCAAAGAAAACTGCATAATATTAAAATCAAACGTGGGATGAATCGAGCAATTAAAAGGGGATATCAGCCAGAGAGAAATTTAAAAAATCAAGGTGATCATTCTGGACGTGAGCGGAAAGATGCACCAATTGCTGAAATCGTAAGGTTGCGGCAAAATGGCCTAACTTTCGCGGATATTGCAGCAACGCTAAGAGGGTTTGGATATCAAGTATCAAAAGCTACAGTTCATCGACGTTACCAAGAATATGTGGATTCAAAAGCATTGGAGGATGAAGAAATACTGTAATTTAATTGGATTATGTTTATCTTTTAATTTTTTGTTGGATGCCCCTTAAGTTGCTTTTCTCTTACTATAATCATATAAAAATTGAATGTGCTTCATTTATAAAGTCTTTGTGCTCTATTCTTGTAAAAAAGGCCATTTTCACGTAAAATAGCTTCTATGTTAATTTCTTAATAAAGGAGCTTTTTAATGCTTTCTAAAGATAAACTAGCAAGAATTAATGAATTAGCGAGAAAAGCCAAGACTTCTCGTTTAACAGAAAAAGAGGCAAAAGAACAATCCTCACTACGAGCAGAATATCTCCAGACTTTTAGATCTTCTATGGTCAACACATTAAAAGGTGTTACGATTGTTGATCCCCTTGGAAACGATGTTACACCAAAGAAGTTAAAGGAAGAACAAGCTCGCGATAAGAAAAAGCTACATTAAATGAATTTTAAAAGCCGTGGTCATAGACCTTGGCTTTTTATGCTTTTACATAGTAGTTCGCCTTTTTGGGATAATAAAAAGGGTTAAAGAAGATTTTTGAGTTTTTTTGTAGACAATTGTTGAATAAAAAAAGAAGTAACTATAATATTAAGGTTGTATGTAGTTTAAATAGAAAGGATGTATCTAATGTTCGATAAAATTGATACTCTATCCATCGACTCGATTCGTACTCTATCGATTGATGCAATTGAAAAAGCTAATTCTGGGCATCCAGGTATGCCGATGGGTGCAGCCCCAATGGCGTATACTCTATGGACTCGCTTCATGAACCATAATCCCAAAAATCCTGATTGGTTGAACCGTGACCGTTTTGTTTTGTCTGCTGGTCATGGCTCGATGTTGCTTTATAGCTTACTCCACCTTTCCGGTTATGGACTGCCAATGGAGGAAATTAAGCAATTCCGTCAATGGGGAAGTAAAACCCCTGGTCACCCTGAATATGGACACACAGTTGGGGTGGAAGCAACAACTGGACCGCTAGGACAAGGTGTCGCTATGGCAGTAGGTATGGCTATGGCAGAACGTCATTTAGCGGCTGTTTATAACAAAGATCAATACGAAATTGTAAACCACTTTACATATAGCATCTGTGGAGACGGCGATTTAATGGAAGGCGTTTCAGCCGAAGCCTCTTCTCTAGCAGCCCATCTGAAGCTTGGGCGTTTAGTTGTTTTATATGATTCAAATGATATTTCACTTGACGGAGATTTAGACAAATCTTTCTCTGAAAGTATAGAAAATCGCTATAAGGCTTATGGCTGGCAATATATCCGTGTTGAAGACGGAAACAATTTAGAAGAGATTGCAAAAGCACTAGAAGAAGCGAAAAGTGATTTGGAACGTCCAACAATGATCGAAGTGAAAACCGTCATCGGGTATGGTTCTCCGAACTTATCTGGTAAGTCAGATGTACACGGTGCTCCATTAGGTGCAGATGAGTTAAAGCTTACTAAAGAAGCGTATAAATGGACATTTGAAGAAGATTTCCATGTACCTGAAGAAGTTTATCAAAACTTCGAAAAGCAGATTGTAGAAAAGGGACAATCTACCGAACAAGAGTGGAATGAACTTTTTGAAAAGTATAAGGGTGAATACCCTGAGCTCGCAGCACAACTTGAGGCAGCGACTAAAGGAGAGCTTCCACAAGGTTGGGAAAATTCTCTTCCTGTATATGAAGAAGGAAAGAGTCTTGCTAGCCGTGCTTCCTCAGGAGAAGCTCTAAATGCTGTTGCAAATTCTGTACCTTTCTTTATCGGTGGTTCTGCTGACTTGGCAGGTTCCAACAAAACCATGGTCAGAGGTTCAGGAGATTTCTTCCCTGGCTCATTTGAAGGTCGTAATATCTGGTTTGGCGTTCGTGAATTTGCAATGGGTGCCGCAATGAATGGAATGGCATTGCATGGAGGATTAAAAGTATTTGGTGGAACATTCTTTGTCTTCTCTGATTACCTTCGTCCTGCAATTCGTTTGGCAGCACTAATGGGACTTCCAGTTACCTATGTGTTTACGCATGACAGTATCGCAGTTGGAGAAGATGGCCCAACACATGAACCAGTTGAGCAATTAGCAGCACTACGTGCGATGCCGAATCTAGGTGTTATCCGTCCTGCAGATGGAAACGAAACAGCTGCAGCTTGGAGAGTAGCTGTAGAATCCAAGGATAAGCCGACAGCACTAGTGTTAACACGTCAGAACTTACCTACTATTAAAGATACTGATAAGAATGCATATGACGGTGTATCTCGTGGTGCATATGTAATTTCACCAGCTGGAAATGATAACCCTGATGCGTTATTGCTTGCTTCTGGATCTGAAGTTGGCCTTGCAGTACAAGCTCAAGAAGCTCTTGCTTCAGAAGGGATTCAGGTTTCTGTTATTAGCATGCCATCATGGGATCGTTTCGAACAGCAATCTAAGGAATATAAGGAATCTGTTATTCCGAAATCTGTTAAGAAACGTCTTGGAATTGAGATGGGTACATCATTAGGATGGCACCGTTACGTTGGAGATGAGGGAGAAGTGCTCGCTATCGACCAATTCGGAGCTTCAGCACCTGGTGAAAAAATCATGCAGGAATACGGTTTTACAGTTGAAAATGTTGTATCCCGTGTGAAAGCTCTTATCCAAAACTAAACATCATAGAATCGCGTTAGCGGCTTGTTCAGTACTATATAGCCTTGCATCTGAACAAAAAAAGGAATGGAGACAAAGTCTTCATTCCTTTTTCCTGTTTAAGGGATAAAAAAAATCCCTCATTTAGAGAGATTTTTGGAACCTTTATAATAGTCTTTCATTCAGGTAAGGGTTTGCCTTTTATTAACCCATCACGGTCATCCGTTTGTGGGGGTTCTTCCAACCAGCCGTTTTTAATCATTAGGTTAGCGCAATCCTCAGCGTAAAGTGTGACTTCGGGAACCAAGGAAGCGTAACGTGCCCCGATATCCCTTCTTGGACTAGCTGCCATCGCGGCACCATAGTTTCCAACCCCCGCGGCGATCATTCCAGATACATGAAATACAATTAACTTATCTGAAAATACCTTCGCCGTAGTATCTGTAATGGCTGTATCCCATCCCATAGGAGCTGGTAGGTCTTCATCTAGTAGGTACTTGCTAAATATCTCCACATGTTTTTGCGCCATCTTTTTCCCTCTTAATAGCAACTGTTTTACTTCTTCTTTTTCAGCAACCTGTGCTAAACCAGTGATGAAGGTCTTTCCAATATAATTCGTTTGGATGTTAAGAAACAGATGAGTAATTTCTACTGAGGAAAGGGAGCGCTTCTTTCCGAAAAAGCCAGTTAAAAATTGCTGTTTTTCTACAAAATCCACCTTATCAGGAATAGAGATAAAGGGAGGACGAATATAAGTACCTTGCTCTAACATGAGGTCTCTTGTCCTATCTTGTAATTCTACACTTTTTTTCAAAATGGTTTTATGTATCTCGACAACATCTCTTCTAGTGACTACACCTAGCATGGCACTGCTAGCCGCCATGGTAAGTATGGAAAGATGACGCAAATACACCAACATAAATGTATCAGAAAATAGCTTCGGAGCTTTAACGTTCACATCCTCATCCGTAAAGCCGATCGGAATGGGAAAGTGGTCTTTTTTAAATATATTGCCTATCATGGTTAGGTTCTGATTGGCAGTATTTAAAGTAAATTCAATCACATGGCGAACTTTCTCGTCGCTCACGTTTTCGAGAAAATAACTAGTTATACACTTTACTAATGTGTCGTTGATGTATTGAGTCCATAATCCCGACATTTCTGCAGCTGTTAAACGAATGTTTGTCTTATCTTCCATCTTCAATCATTCCGTTTCTATAGGGAAATCAAGTTGTAATTTCAATAACCTTGGTGATAGATAGTATTCCCTTTTTATGTCTTGTCATGTGAAGAAAGGACTTTTTTTAATAAAAGGATTGGATAGTATTATACATATAGGGTAAATCTTTCGAATCTGACAAAAAAAGTGTCTTTTCGCAACACCTTTAGACAAATACGAAAGCATTATTTTTCTATAATGGAATAAAGCCTATCTAAAGAGGAGGGGATCGGATGAGGTCCTATCAACTTTATTTAATTAAAGATGAAATCGCTAGCCATTATGTTGGTCGTGAAAGAATGTTCTATCAATTATTTAAAGAACACAGCTCTGCAAATAGTGAACTGCATTCAATCATCTCAAGGCAAATTGAGTATCTGACTAAACCATTACCTGTACTACGAATCCATCAATTGCTTTATCAGCAGCTTTCAAAGCATAATGGGTTTAAGGCAGACCAAGGAATGTACTATCTTCGAACAAATAAAATACAAAGTACCGCCGTATTAAAAGTATTAAATGATCGAACTCTCTTGGTAGAATCTGAAGGAAGGCTGGAAGCAGAAACAATTTTCTTTGAAGTCCTTCGAAAAATTGAAACCTCTTTCATGGCTGTTGATATCGACAGCAACCGATATGGTTGGTTGAAGCCTATCAAAGAAAGAAAATTTGTCTAAAACAGAGAAAAATGCTCGCGAATATTGTATAATTACGTTTGGTCGAGTACACTGTATGGTAGACAACATGAAGGAGGAAAAAAGATTATGTGGACTTACGTTCTAGTAGGTATACTAGCTTTAGCTGCTGGTGTAGCACTAGGATTTTTCATTGCTCGTAAGTATATGATGGACTACTTGAAGAAAAATCCGCCAATTAATGAACAAATGTTAAAAGTCATGATGATGCAGATGGGACAAAAACCATCTCAGAAGAAGATTAATCAAATGATGTCAGCAATGAATAAACAGCAAGGTAAATAAAATAAGCATTCCTACTGTAGTGCTTTAGGTTACATTCGCTAGAGATACTAGCTAGCACACATGAAAAACCACTTTTTCTTTGAAACGACAAAGAAAAGTGGTTTTTCACGTTTACTGAAGAAGTTTTGGGACAATTGAAAATTCTTCTATATCTAAAAAACATGGTTTAGGTACATATTAAAAAAATAGAAATAAAACAAACAAGAGGAGATTTTTACATGAAAAAAGCATTATTTCTTATCCTATCTGCACTTTTAGTATTGTCAGCTTGTGGAACGAAAGAAGCTGGTGAAGAGCAGTCTGCACCGGAAGGCAATCAGGCAGCTGAAACAGAAAAGAATACGGAGAAAGACACGAACACTGAAGAACAAAGTGTACGAACTCCCACTGAAGAAGATAAAAAATACACTGAATTACTACTTGCAAGAGACTATAATACGGTGATCAAAGAAACGGTTGCCTTTGATTCTGATTCCCAGAAAGACTTTTACAATTTAGCATCTGCATTAAAAAAGTATGATGAAATGCAATCAAAATCTTATGTAGATGATAGCACAAATGAGACAAACTACACTGATATTATCAGCGATTATAAGGTAATCATTCGGTATATAGACAAGGCAGAGTATATCCCTGAAGAAATGAAAGCTGAATTCGAAGAAATGAAAAAAGAGGCAGAAAAGAAATCGGCTCAAAACCAAGAGGAGTTAGATAAGCAAACTCAAGCTAAATAAGCTTAAGCTCCTAGAACTTAACAGTGTAGTTTGTGACCACAATAAGAAAATTGGAATCCTCCATTACTAGGATTATTTCAAATAGAACAGTACTCATAAAAACTGCTCCCATTAAAACAATTGGGGGCAGTTTTTTTAAAACTCTCATCTAATGGTTTGAAGAGTCTAATGATTAAAATTATTGTAGAAACATTAATCTTCCTTATTTTGTGAACATTTGATAAAATAGTGAGGCTTGAGAGTAACGTGCCTGGAGGATAAGACAATGAAAGCATTTCTAGATTTAATGTGGTTCTTTAAAGCAGAAAAGAAAGCGTATTTAATTGGTATTCTTATGCTTCTTTTTGTTGCTTTTTTACAGCTAGTTCCACCCCGGGTAATTGGAATGGTTGTAGACGAGATTGAAACAGGGACGCTGACAAGGCAGGGACTTTTTCAATGGATTTTGATCCTGGTTGTGGCTGGAGTGGGGATGTATGTGCTTCGCTATTTCTGGAGAATTATGATCTTTGGTTCGTCAGTAAAGCTAGCTAAGCTTTTACGTAATCGGCTCTATGAACATTTTACCAGGATGTCGCCAAATTTCTATCAAAAGCGGAGAACAGGAGATTTAATGGCGCATGCTACAAATGACCTGCAAGCCATCCAGCAAACGGCTGGATTAGGGGTACTTACGTTGGTTGATTCGCTTGCTACCGGTGGGTTTGTTGTCATTGCGATGGCCACCACTATCAGTTGGAAACTGACACTAATTTGTCTTTTGCCAATGCCTTTAATGGCCATTCTCACTGGGTGGTACGGACAAATGCTTCATTCGCGGTTCCATAAGGCCCAAGAGGCTTTTTCAACCTTGAATGATAAGTCTCAAGAAAGTATAACAGGGATTAAAGTCATTAAAACCTTTGGCCAGGAAAAAGAAGATATAGAAGATTTCCGTAGACAATCAGAGGATGTTGTAAAGAAAAATATTTCTGTAGCAAAGATTGATGCCTTATTTGATCCAACCATTTCTTTAATCGTGGGAATTTCCTTCTTTTTATCTATTGCCTTTGGTTCAAGGTTCGTCCTAAATGGGGAAATGACGATTGGGAGCCTGGTATCCTTTACCACTTATTTAGGACTTTTAATTTGGCCGATGCTAGCCTTCGGTCATCTGTTCAACATTGTTGAGCGTGGGCGGGCTTCACTTGACCGAGTAAATTCTTTATTAGGTGAAGAGATTGAGATTCGCGATCAAAAGGGCGCAATTCAAATGGTTCCTAAAGGGGATATTGTCTATAAAATAGATAGATTTGCTTATCCTGGGGAACAAAAGCCTCAGTTAAAAGATATTGATTTTACATTACATCAAGGTCAAACCTTAGGGATTGTCGGTAAAACAGGGGCAGGGAAGACTTCGCTTCTAAAGCTCCTTATTCGTGAATTTGAAGGCTTTGATGGAAGTATTGCCATTGGGGGAAGAATGCTGACAGATTATCAACTAGATAAATTAAGGGAAGCGGTTGGCTATGTTCCTCAAGATCATTTTTTATTTTCAGCCACAGTTTCTGAAAATATTGCCTTTGCTGAACCCAATGCACCTCGTGAACAAATATATGAGGCGGCTCGAATTGCACGTATTCATGAAGATATCCTTGAGTTTACCAATGGCTATGAAACGGTTGTTGGGGAGCGAGGTGTTTCTTTGTCAGGGGGACAGAAACAACGGATATCGATTGCTCGGGCAATCTTAATGAATCCAGAGATATTAATTTTAGATGACTCTCTTTCCGCAGTTGATGCGAAGACAGAAGAGGAAATTTTAGGTGCATTGAAAGACAATCGGGAAGGAAAGACAACATTGATTACCGCACATCGCCTAAGCGCGATTGAACATGCGGATTTAATTCTCGTTTTAGACGAAGGTAAGATTGTTGAACGCGGTACCCACGAGCAGTTAATGCAACATGGGGGTTGGTACAAGGATATGTATTTGCGTCAACAGCTAGAAGAGATTGTCGAGTTAGGGGGGTAAAGTATGGAGGAGAAACTAACACCGTTAGACTCGAAACAACAACGTACAGTGTTAAAAAGATTACTGGTTTATACCAGACCGCATATTAAAGCGATATTACTCGCATTTGGGTTTTTATTGCTGACGACTGTTGGGGATGTCATTGGACCCATTTTAATCAAGATATTCATTGATGATTATTTAACGATAGGACATTTTCCATATGAGCCCTTGCTGATACTCGGGATTGCTTATATGGGAATTCAAATCATGAACGTGTTTGTATCGTATTATCAACTTTATAAATTTCAAGAGGTCGCTCTTAAAATTATTCAGCAGCTACGAGTAGATGTGTTTACGAAGGTACAATCTCTTGGATTACGATATTTCGATAGAACCCCGGCAGGGTCAATTGTTTCAAGGGTAACAAATGATACTGAAGCAATTAAGGATATGTTCGTCTTTGTCATTGCTACCTTTATTCAGAGTGGGTTCTTACTAGTAGGGATCCTGGTTGCAATGTTTGTTTTAAATGTGAAATTGGCTCTTTTCTGTTTGATTGTCATGCCGTTTATTATGATGATCATGGTGATTTACAGAAAGCTTAGCTCGAAATTTTACTTAGATATGCGTGAGCGTCTTAGTCAGCTAAATGCGAAACTTAGCGAATCGTTGCAGGGAATGTCAATCATTCAAGTATTTCGTCAGGAAAAACGCCTTCGAAGTGAATTTGGGGAAATCAATGAAAAACACTATCAGGCAGGCATGCGTAATATAAAAGCAGACGGACTATTATTACGACCAGCGATTGATCTTGTCTATATCCTCGCACTTATTATTGTTTTAAGCTATTTTGGGATTAGTTCGTTTGAGAATCCGGTTGAAATTGGTGTCCTTTATGCGTTTATCAATTATCTCGATCGATTCTTTGAGCCGGTTAACCAAATTATGCAACGGTTGTCGATGTATCAGCAGGCTATTGTTGCTGCTTCAAGAGTATTTAAGCTACTAGACGACGAAGATATCGCACCAGAACAGCCTGTTGTGAGCGATAAAAAAATTGCAGATGGGAAAATTGAGGTTCGTAATTTGAGTTTTTCTTATGATGGGAAACGTGATGTTTTGAAGAACATTGAATTTACTGCATTGCCGGGCCAAACAGTTGCCCTTGTCGGTCACACAGGTAGTGGAAAAAGCTCAATCATTAATCTCTTGATGCGCTTTTATGAGTACAATCGTGGCGAGATAATAATTGATGGAGTATCCATTAAGGATTACCCAATAAATGAGCTTAGAGACCGTATGGGGCTCGTTCTTCAGGACCCATTCCTCTTCTTTGGAAGTGTTAAAGATAATATTCGTCTTCACAACAAGGGAATTACAGATGAGGAAATTGAGGAAGCGGCAAAATTTGTTCAAGCGGACGTATTTGTAAATAAACTTGAGGAAGGCTTTGACCATCAGGTAGTAGAACGGGGAGCGACGTTCTCAAGTGGTCAGAGACAGTTAATTGCTTTTGCTAGAACAATCGCAACCAATCCCAAGATATTAATCTTAGACGAAGCAACGGCAAATATTGACACCGAAACCGAGGAAGCAATTCAAACAGCACTTGCAAAGATGCGAAAGGGTCGAACGACGATTGCGATTGCACATCGGCTATCAACTATTCAAGATGCGGATTTAATTCTAGTCCTTCATCAAGGGGAAATCGTAGAGCGGGGAACCCATCAAGAGCTTCTCAACTTAAAAGGGCTATATCATAAGATGTATTTGCTCCAAAATGGTTCCGTTGAAAGACTTGAGGATGTGGTGAGTTAACTTTGCAAGCTTATGAGCTGATGCGTTCAGCTTAATTCGAGAAAATGAGACAAAGTTTGATTGTGAGTCAAAAGAAAAAAATAAAACAGCTGGTTGCCTTTTTGGCTTTCAGCTGTTTTTAATAGGTTTTACTTGTTTGAGTGTATTTTCGGTTGTAGGTATTTAGTAAATGGTCAAGTTCTTGGCTATAGCGGATTGCTGCAGAGGAGGTTAATCCATTGGTAGACGCTATTTGGATGAGTTCGGAGCGTTTCTTTTCAATGAGTCTAACTAGTTCGTTTTTTGACATTGAGTTTCCTTTCCAATAATAGTAACTATTATCTGTAAATCTATTGAAAAAAATTCAAGAAATTTCAAGGCACGAAATTTAGTATAATTCAAAATCGATTAGATTTCAAAGGTAATCATTCGACGAATTGCGAGAGATTCTGAGGTTTGCAACGTTACTAAATTGTTCACAGTCCAATTCGTATCTTTTATGAAGTGGATTTGTTAGAATGAAAACGAATTGATGTAAAACAGGAGATGTATATTAATGACGGATGTTAACGTTCTTCTAGCATTTGGTGCGGGATTCTTAAGCTTCATATCGCCGTGCTGTTTACCCCTTTATCCCGCCTTTCTATCGTATATCACGGGGATGTCAGTAGGTGAGATTAAGAGTGATAATGCGATGCTGCAAAAGCGGAGTATGCTCCATACACTGTTTTTCCTTGTTGGTTTTTCAATCATTTTTATTGCCCTTGGCTTTGCCACTTCGTTTATCGGGCAGATTTTCAGTCAGTACAATGATTTAATTCGACAAATTGGTGCGATATTCATTGTGCTATTTGGCTTAATGGTGGTCGGAATTTTTCAACCAAAATGGCTAATGAAAGATCGGAAATTCGAATTTAAAAATCGACCTGCAGGTTATTTCGGTACCGTGCTTATTGGAATGGCGTTTGCAGCGGGGTGGACCCCATGTACTGGTCCTATCCTTGCGTCCGTTATTTTGCTCGCTGGTTCAAACCCAGGGTCGGGAATGCTTTATATGATCGCCTATATTCTAGGATTTGCGATTCCATTCTTCATCCTTAGCTTTTTCGTTGGCAAAATGCAATGGATTCGAAAAAACAATGTGAAAATCATGAAAATTGGTGGCTACATCATGATCCTGATGGGGGTTGTCCTTTACTTTGATTGGATGACTCGAATTATTGCTTTCCTATCCCCACTCTTTGGAGGCTTTCAAGGTCTATAAGTTTACCATTCGAACAATGAGTTTGTTAAAATTAAAACCAAATTACTGTATAATGACAATGTAAACCTACTTAAAAGGATGAAACATATGGACTATGTATTACTCTCAACAATCGGTGCAATTGGGATGGGAACTCTTGCACTGTTCGTGCGAATGAAGGCAGCGAAAAGACCGACATCAGCGAAAAAAATCATTTTGCCTCCAGTTTTTATGAGTACGGGAGCGTTGATGTTTTTGTTCCCCATGTTTCGAGTGGAGTTCCTACAAGTGGTCGAGGCATTGGCCATCGGGATGTTGTTTTCAATCCTATTAATTAGAACATCAAAGTTCGAAATTAAAGAGAACGAAATTTATTTAAAACGCTCAAAGGCGTTCATGTATATCTTAGTAGGGCTTTTATTGGTTCGACTGGTTGCTAAGATCATTTTAAGTGCAACAATCGATGTCGGGGAACTCGGTGGAATGTTCTGGATCCTTGCGTTTGGAATGATTGTTCCATGGCGTGTAGCGATGCTCATTGAGTATAAAAAGCTACTTCGTGAGTTAAACGGACAGATTAAGCCAACGACAGTCTGATATGAATAAGTATGAAAAAACGTGTGAACTTGGTTCACACGTTTATTTTTTAGGGGGCAGGCGTAAAATTGCCTGAATGAGTGGAAAGCTGGATACAACGAGAAAATAAAGGGATTTTAATTACCTGAACGAGAGCAAAGGTGCGTGCAACGGTAAATAGAAGTGCTCTAACCCCGTTGCGATACAGAGTTCCCAGACGATTGAATAAGATAACATTATAGCCGACTATTAAATCGCGATAATCATGCTTCAATCGTCCATCCCCTAAGTTTATGAAACAAGCTTTAAACCAACTGCAGCACTCAAGACCATTGCAATAAACAAAATTCGCTTCCATTCTTTTGATTCTCCGTAAAATATCATTCCAATCACAGCTCCTCCTGAGGCACCGATTCCCGTCCAAATCGCATAGGCTGTTCCCATCGGTAAGGTTTCCATTGCAAAGGATAGGAAGGAAAAGCTTGCACCAAAAGCGAGAATTAGCAGTAGGAGGGAACGCCATTTACGATCATGGGTATATTGATTCATCATCGCAACCCCCGCCATTTCACATAAACCCGCAATCACTAACGAGACCCATGCCATTACGCCTTCACCTCCTCAGATGCGGTTTCATCTGTAACCAGTTTTAAGCCTATGACTCCTACAAGTAATAGAAGTATCAATAGGATTTTCGCAAGCTTGAAAGGTTCCCCGAAAAAGAGGAGATCTGCAGCAGTGGTCCCGGCTGTCCCTAAGCCAACAAAAACGGCATAAACCGTTCCGACAGGGAGGCCGCGACCGGCAATGATTAACCCGTAAAAGCTTACAATAATAGCAATAATGGTGCCGACCCATTCTAAAGCATTATCGGCATGCTTTAACCCAATAACCCAAAAGACCTCAAACAGTGCTGCAATAATCACAATGATCCAATTTCGATTCATGAAGATACACGCTCCTTATTTAAAAGTTTACCCTGGAGAACAAAAAAACCCGAGAGAACTGTTAGGTTAATAACAGATCTCCCGGGCTTTTATCCCTCCGTGGCACAGATAAACTGTGTGTTTTCTCTCGGACCAGGCCAAAGCAAAGTTGCTTGCGGAACCCTAGAAAACATTTTTTATGAAATTAGAATTCATTATACAATATTAAAAGAATTTTTTGTAGTCATATGACTAAATTTCACGTTACTAAATTGAACCAACATAAAAAAACTGTCTCTTATTGAGACAGCTTAAAATAGATGTTCATAAGGTTGCATATTGATTTTGTTCTCAGATAACTTTTGTCGTAAAAATTTATGATCACGTTTTGGTGTTGCCATGATATATCCACGGATGACTAAGTCCTGGGTAATTCTTGAAACCTTTTCCTTTAGAGCTAACTCGCCAATTTTACCTGCGATTTTTTGGCGTGCCACATCGCGGAATAGTTCCGGAACTGGGCTCACTAAATCTTCTAGAAATTCTTTTTGATCATCTGGCCAGAGGTGTTTTGTTTCGTTCACATAATGCTCTTCCCAGTCCATATCGGATTTTCCGTCTTCCTTAGGAAGTTTTTTCAAGAACTTCCGAAACATAAAAAAGCCTCCAATTGCCATTAACCCGACCATCACAACTGACCAAAATACGATAAACCACATAAACCATCCGTCTAGCATCTTAAATCCCCTTCATTCTAAATCTCGTTATTTTTATTATAGTATCAGCATAGCGAATAAGACAAGTGAGGGATACTTTGGCAAATGAGTCAAGAAGGTTGAAAAAATATGAATGTCGAATTATAATAGAATATGTCACTACGGGGCTGGATGGGGTACTGGTGTCCTCCACGGTCTTCAAAACCGCTTGTGACCTGCGTGCCAGGTCAGGTGGGTTCGATTCCCACGCGGTCCCGCCAACATAAGGTTTCTTACATATTGGTCATATAAATGCCGAAACGGATCTTTATACTTTTTTAGCAAGTTAGTTGTAGACCGTTTGCATAATATTTAGTCTGTAGCCTTCTACTAAAACATTGTAGGAGGTTTTTTTATGCCAAAAACAAAAATCTCCAAGGTTAGATGTATTCGAGAAACGGAGTAAATGTATCTAAAAAAAGGATCAGAGAAGAATTTTTAATAACCACTATGTTTGATATGTTCATAACAGATAATAGCCATAGTATGGCTTTCTACAAGAACGGTATATGACTGTCATGTATATTTTAATTACACAATGAAATTTTTAGGGGGATATAGCAAATAAGAAATTACCAAAGAAAGCTATAATTCCTATTTGTTACATAAACAGTGCTTAAGTCCAGTTCCTGCAAATGTAAAAACAAAAAGAGCATTCTTAAGTTATTGCTATTTAAATGGTTATATAGATGGTTCCGTACTTGAACTTTTTAAACCAGTAAAAAGAGGGTACTTACAATGATTCTGTTGCCGCTGGGTTAAAGGAGTAGTAGAACGACGAAAAAACAGCACAGTTCTTGTGCTGTTTTTCGTGTTTCGATTCATTTTTTATAATTTAGCTGAGTTATGCTTAGGCACGAGAAGCATCAAGTTTTTTATTGATATCTTCGACGTCTTTATCTGAAAGTGGGTAAAGAGCAATGATAATCATTGAAACGATAGCAAGCGCAATTGGAATCCAGATAGCTGTTAAATTGATACCGGCAAGGGCACCTGCTGTTTGCATTACTGCATTGCCATCGAACCCAGAGGCTGCAAGTACCCATAACGGAATGGCACCGCCTAGTGTAAACCCAACTTTGAAGAAGAGACCCATGATGGCGTTAATGATAGCAGCGTTACGTTTGCCGGACTTCATTTCACCATAAGAGACAACTTCAGGAACGAGTGCCCACATGAAACCAGTTGCTGAAGTGAGACCCCATTGTTTGATAAAGGTTGCTACATAAGCAAGGGCAAGTGAATCGTGCATTCCTTCTAACGACCATACCCAAGTAAGGAGTTCACCTACAATAAACATACCCAGGAAGAGATAGAAGAATCCTTTTTTACCAAAGATATGCTTGATTTTTGGCCAGAAGACTGGGAAAAGTATACCAGGAATAGAAGCGATAAGACCTATCGCACCCATCCACTCTGAGTGGTTGACCACGTATTGATTAAAGAAACCATTTACAGTGTTCATGAAGAACATGAAGGTGAAAGCAAGCATAAAGAACAGACCAAGAATAACGAGTGGCTTATTATTCTTCATTTCAACGAACAGGTCGGAAGCTTTCACTTTTGCAGTTTGTTCCGCAGTTGCGACTACTGTTTCTCTTGTAAGGCGGTAGCAAAGGAACAATGCGATTGCACCAATAACCATGTAAACCATGAAAACCCAAAACCAGGCGTTACCTGCTGATTCATCGGTATAAGTACCCATGTTGAGCTGGAGACCAAAGAACCCTGTGTCTTTAAGTTCGCGATCTTTTGGTGATGCCATTTGGACAAAAATTGGGAACAGTGTATAAACCATTAGGTTAGCTACGTTTGACAGCATCATACGAGTAGTTGTGATTTTATCTACTGATCGAGGGTTCCGTGTTAGTGATGCATTCAGAGAACCGTAAGGAATGTTAACCAGTGAATAAACTAAGTCAAGCAGCAAATAAGTGATAAAGGCTACTGCGACTGAACCGCGAATAGCTGGAATTGGAACAAATAGCATCGCTGATAAAATAAGAAGTGGAATACCTGCATATAGAAGCCAAGGACGATATTTACCGCTCTTAAATGTTCGTTTATCGACATAGGTACCAACCATCGGATCCCAGACAACGTTTACAATTCTGACAAACAAAAAGATGAAGCCAGCAGCTGCTGTACCAATGGCATTAACGGTAGTCAGGTAGAGGGCCAGGAATCCCCCGACTGTACCGAATACGAGGTTCTGGGCAAAGTCCCCAAGACCGTAACCGATACGTTCAGCAAGGCCGACCTCGCGATACTCGTCATTTTTAGTGTTTTGTGTGTTAGTGGTAGAATTATTGTCCATTTCTGGAATTGTTGATTCCCTTAAAGCCATGTTACTATCTCCTTTTCGGTTAAATTCTTATTCAATTTATCCGCTTACATAAATAAATAGTTAAATCGTTATCGCTTACATAAATAACTAGAGTAAATCGTTATCCGCTTACAAAAATAAATAAGTGAATTATCCAATTAATTATTTCTGTAGAATAATTTCAAACAAAATAGCGCTTACTTAGATTAAATGAATGAACTAACTAATTTAGTTGATATTGTAAACTAACTTTCAATCATACTATTAAAATATTAGGTTCCTGCAAAAGGTAATTTTGTTGCGTTTCTCTTTTGTGGAGCCTTTTTTCACCTCTTTAACTAGTAATATCGTAGTGAAATCATTTACATTTTTACAAAAAAAAACTGATTACTAATTTAGTTTGTTCGCTGAATAAACTAAGTTCGTGAATTTATACTAGCACATATTTTTTAAGATAACAATATATAAATTAAAAAATTTTTACGATATATAAAATCGAATAAAGAAATCGGTACTTTGTTTTAAAGAATTAACAAATAAGAAAGAGTGTTTAGCTTTCACTAGTAGATATAAGTAAAAAGGACCTTGGAACTCGAGCGCTTCCAAGGTCTTTCCTATATCGTTTTTTACTATGCTCAGTTTGAATAGGGATCAATTGTTTGTATGGTTCCGTCTTCATTGTATGTTAATTCAGTATATTTAACACAACGTTTGTGGTCAACTCCGTTGGATAGGGAGCAGTCATGATAAAATAAATACCATTTATCTTCAAATTGAACAATCGAATGATGGGTTGTCCAGCCGATGACTGGGGTCAATATTTTACCTTTGAAAACATATGGACCTAGAGGATTATCGCTGATTCCGTAAACAATGTAATGGGTCGTTCCCGTAGAATACGAAAGATAATATTTCCCATTGTATTTATGGACCCATGGGCCCTCAAAAAATCTTCTTTCCTCATCGCCGGCAAGAATAGGCTTGCCATCCTCGTCTACAATCGATATTTCTTGCGGTTTGTCCTTAAAACTAAGCATGTCATCGCTTAATTCTGCCACGATGGGTCCTAACGCAGGTTCTGATGGAGCAGGCCCCTCTGCATCTGGAATAAATGTACCTGTCTGCCATTTTTCTAATTGCCCGCCCCAAAGACCACCATAATAAATATATGCTCGGTTGTCGTCATCCACTAAAACGGCAGGATCAATACTGTAGCTTCCTTGAATGTAATTTTCTTCAGCTTCGAAAGGACCGGTAGGTTTGGAGCTTTTTGCAACACCGAGTCGAAAGATACCGTCTTTATCTCTAGCTGGGAAGAATAAATAATACTGGTTGTTTTTAAAAGCAGCATCTGGTGCCCACATCTGTTTACTAGCCCAAGGAACATCTCGAATATGAAGTGCTTCGCCGTTATCTAGACATGGTGAATTAAAATTATCAAGAGATAAAACATGATAATCTTCCATCGCGTATTGATCACCAGTGCCATCATCAATGGTTTTTCCGCTATGTTCAATATCATGGGAAGGATAAATATAAAGTTTCCCTTCAAATACATGTGCGGAAGGATCTGCAGTGTAAATATGTTCAACCAAAGGTTCATTTGGTTTTACGATTTTTTCCATTTACTTTTCTCCTTTGAATTTCTTTTTGAATCAATAATTATTATCATATCCCGGTAAAAACGTTTCATGTATCCCGAACCAGGAAAGTACAAAAGGTCTTTTTTAAGGTGAAAAACCTCATAAAAGGACTCTATAACCAAAAGTGGTCTAAATCGCCATCAAAATAAATGAGCAGCATGTTTATGCATATTTTCCTTTAAGGAAGACTAGTTGTGACTCACTTTTAGACCATTAATAAAAATCAATATGATGGTTCTGGTTCAAATGATTCTTTAGCCAATAAATATAATAATCCGCAGGAAAAATAAACGGGCTAACAAGGAAAGAGCGAATTCTGTTCTCTGTTGATTATTGGCTTACGTTTACTACAAGTGCCGATCGATTCGGGGGAGGAACAGCCATCAGGCCATGTAAGCCTATATAGTTTTTGTTTGGAATCTTTCGAAATTAATACAATGTTATGCGTAATAGGGGTTATTATAGAATAAGAGTTACTAATCCTGTCAGAGACAAGATTGAAAGTACCTTAATGAGCTCAGTTATGTCGAAAGTATACATAGGGCAGGTGAAAAGAAAAAATGAGAAAAATCGCGATTTCTGATATTCATGGTTGTTCCGTAGAACTTGACCTCTTGTTAAAAAAGACAAACGCTCAACCAGAAGAGGTTATTTTTCTTGGAGACTATGTCGATTCTGGACCTGATAGCATAGGAGTGTTGGATACAGTAATCGAATGGTGTAAACAAGGGGCAACAGCTTTACTAGGAAACCATGACGACTTATTTTTACAATGGCTTGAAGATAAGGAAAATATTCTTTATTATGGCGGCAGGAATGGTGGACTGGCGACAATAAATAGTTGCTTAGTTCGACTAGGAATGAATAGGGTAGATATTTCTCAATTACTTAGTGACGTGATAAAAGAAAATCAAATAAGAAAAATGATTTTAGAGCGTTTTTATTCACAAGTTTCCTTTATAAAATCACTCCCATACGTTGATGTGGACTCAAATCTAATTTTTGTTCATGCTGGGGTCAATCCGATACACGGGCTGAAAAAAACAACTAAATTAGAGTTTCTCCATCTTCGTGATGAATTTATTTATAACTACAATCAGCCTGAGACTGTTATCTTCGGACATACACCAACAAGAAAAATACATAATCAAGACAATGTTTACTTTGGTACGAACCGGGTTATCGGTATTGATGGTGCCTGTGCCTTCGATGGTCAACTCAATGCATTGATCATTGAAAATGGCATGTTTCGTACAATGTCAGTAGTAAAAAACGAAAGAAAATAACTTTATCAGTCAGAACCTAATAGTTTGGGAGTACCCTATATTGAAAGATTGGTCATATATATCCTGCAAGTTAAATTGGTATTGGAGTGATTTAAAATGTTAATAGGTCATATTAAAGAAATTGTTCGTCATCCAGTAAAATCTCTTCGCGGAGAAAGTGTACAAAGGTCCAAAATAATGGAATATGGGTTATATGGAGACCGTAGCCATGCTTATATAGACGAGACAAATCATGGGAAGTTCTTAACCATTACCCAATTTCAAGAAATGGTTCAATATCAAGCGAGGTTTATAGGAGAAGATTCATTAGACGAATATCCTAAAGTCGAGGTCAAGACGCCTGAGGGGAAGGTTTTCAATTGGCAAGATGAGAAATTAATTAAGGAAATGGAAGATAAGTCGAAACGTAAAATTTCTACTAAGGAATATTCTCCTTCGCTTGTGCCTATTGGACCTATTGAAGTAGAACATATTCTCCTTGCGACAGACGCTTCATTAGATCATTTGGAAGAATTATGGGGTGGAAATGAGATTGATGTTCGACGTTTTCGACCTAATTTATTCATTTCATTAATAGACAAGGTGCCGTTTAGTGAAGAAGGGTGGATGGGGCGACGAGTAAAAATAGGCAGTGAAGTTGAAATTCAATTAGTAGCTCACTGCCAAAGGTGTATGATTATTACCGTTAATCCAGATAATGCAGAACTAGATTCGAGTTTACTTAAAACGGTTGTAAAAGAAAGAAAAAGTAATTTTGGTGTTTATGCTTCTGTGATCAAAACTGGTGAAATTCAGGTGGGCGATGAAGTTCTTCTTCTTGATTGAAGCTGTTACATCTTTAATAAACAAAAGAGGACCTTTACAATCGAAGGTCCTCTTTTATTTGCTATGAGAAATAAGCCTTAACTAAATAGTGCCTTTATGGCATCGAATAAGGAAATAAAGAATTGCTTAAGCTTCTCAAGAAAGTTTTGTCCTTCTTCAGATTGTAGGTATTTTGAAATTTTATCTTTTGCCTGGGTAAGTTGCTCTCCTACTTGATTCCAATCTATGTTTAACTCTTTAAGTTTGTTAAACACGTCCATTAACAGTTGGATTTGTTCATCTGTTAAGGTAATTCCTAACTCTTTTGCTGCTTGCAGAATAATATCGCGTAACTCAGCATCCGTTTCAGGGGAGTTTGCGGCAATTTTTTCTTTAATTTTAGCAAATAATGCAGATGCATTTTCCGCTCCTATTTGATCCCCCAATTTAGCTGTTTGTATCATTTCTTCGTTAGCTGCCTTCTTAACATCTTCAGGAATCTTTTCTCCTGTTGAAATCTCATACGCTTTAATCAAGCCTGTAAGTGCGGCGGTACCTGAAACACTAAACGGAGCGGTTACCTCGATATGAGCATCTTTTACTCCTGCTGTTATTAGAGCGTTCAAATACATTTCATCCGTCACCCAATTAATATTATGGGTGGTAACGTTTAATCCACTTCCAGCTTCGGTATAAGTGATAGAAGAAGACGAGATGGCTCTTGTGCCAATGGTTGCCTTAGGAAGTAGATTGCCAAGGTAGTTATGTTCTTCTTGGTTCGAAACAGTAATAATTTGAGTTGTATCTGTTGCTTCTAATTCAGATAGAATTTGCTTTTTTTGATCATCTGATAAATTCTCTCCAAGGGTGATAATTTTGTCTCCTTCGGCAACATCAGCGAATGTGATAGATGAAAAAGTAAACATCAAGATAAGAAGGGAGAGAAAGAGAGCTGAGATTTTCTTCATAGGTATTCCTCCAGTTCGAATATTTAAATAAATTCTTCGAGTATTGACACTCATTTTTCTGCTATAGCTGAAACTGTTTTCGTATCGATTGCTGTGAAAATCCTAAAATCGATTTTATCACAAGATAAGCTATTTTGTACGATATCGTAAATTTACCTCCTAGGACTTTATATTAAAAAAGCTATTTTGGATAAAAAAGCTTCGTCTGTCCTATTTTATCTTCAGTAGCGAAATCTCTGTTAAAGTTCTAAGAAAAAATGAGGGCCTGCTTATGAATCCTTTAGGTAGAATAATTGGATCATAATAATTGGAAAGCATCACATGGTACCTCCCCAAAAAAACCCCCATAAAGAATAGAACGGTAACGAATGATATTCAGTAACCATCATTTCAATTGGTTATGGGAGATAGAAAAAGGAAAAGGTGTTGTGTTATGAAAAAATTCCGGGTTTGTTATATTTTGGATGATAAGGTAAAGACAGAAAACATTGTGAAAGATTTAAATATACAAGCAGGACAAATATTTGAGGAATTGGTAAAGAAGATTGCGACATCAAACTTTTTAAAGATACGATCGGAGCAAGGGTTGGATCGCCTTGATACATCGCGTATTCGGTATATCCGTGTTTCTGATTTAAATGAAAAGGAAATTTTAATAAAAAAATAGATTAAAAACTATAGAGATTTTGAAGATAGACATTTAGATATCGATAGGATTAATAAGAACAAAGATAAAGGTAGGAATACATCATCATGACGAGTACTTATCATACAAGAGAAGAACGTAAGTCTGCCGAAAAAGCCAACAAGCGAAATAGGCGACAACAAAAGCCACCGAAAATGGTAAAAAAGGTATTTATCGGATTCCTAATTTTTAGTTTCCTTTGCTTAGCTGTGATTGGGGTCAGTGTGTATGCCTTTATTCAAGATGCTCCTGAGCTAAATTCAGCCCAATTAGCTGACCCGCTATCATCTAAGTTTTATGATAAAGACGGCCAAATGATCCATGAGTATGGAACAGAACACCGAACGAAAATTTCGTATGAGCAAATTCCAAAACAATTGGAGGAAGCCATTCTAGCGACGGAGGATAACCGTTTCTATGATCATCGTGGGATAGATTTATTAAGAACGGCGAAAGCAATTTTTGTGAACGTAACCGGAGAATTTGGTAGTCAGGGAGCTAGTACGATTACTCAGCAAGTGATTAAAAATTCATTTCTAACACCAGAAAAAACGATTAAAAGAAAGGTGCAGGAATGGTACCTAGCCTATCAGTTAGAACAGAAGTACAGTAAACAAGAGATTCTTGAGATGTATGTCAATAAAATTAATCTGGGGAATCGTTCTTACGGTGTGGCGACGGCCGCAGAGAATTATTATGGGTTGGATATTAAAAACCTCGATCAATTAACGTTGCCTCAAGCAGCGTTGTTGGCTGGACTGACGCAAAGTCCGAATAATTATGATCCGACAAAGCCAGAAAACATTCAGGCAGCAACAAATCGACGTAATGTTGTCCTTACGTTAATGAATAATCACGGTTATATCTCAACTAGTGAAAGGGATGCAGCTAAGCAGGTTCCAGTGACTGACGGTATCATTGAAGAACAAGCGAGAAACGGCATGCCTTATGAATCGTTTTTAGACGCTGCGGTAAAGGAAGTAGAGACACAGTTAAAAGACGTGGATCTTACAAAAGATGGATTGAAAATTCACCTAACGCTCGACCCTAAGGCTCAACAGGTTGCTGATTCGATTCTAACAGGGGATCTAGTTGCTTATCCTAACGAACGCTTTCAGACTGCTTTTGCTTTTATGGATTCAAAAACAGGTGAAATACGAGCGATAGGAAGTGGCCGAAATGAGTCTAAAACCACGTTCCGTGGCCATAATCTAGTGACGGAATTAAAACGCCAACCTGGCTCAACATTTAAACCAATATTTGATTATGGACCTGCAATTGAATATTTAAATTGGTCTACCTATCATCAAATAGAGGATGCTCCTTACCAGTATTCAACTGGGGATCCTATACGTAATGCGTATACCCAATATCGAGGGATGATGTCCATCCGTGAGGCGCTAATTGAGTCAAGAAATATTCCTGCTTTAAAAACACTTGAGAGCGTGGGACTGGATAAGGCACAAGCTTTCTCAGAGGATCTCGGGATCACTTATTCTAATGGGGAAGTATACGAGTCCTATTCAATTGGAAGTAATACAGTTTCTCCGATTGATTTAGCAGGTGCCTATGGTGCATTTGCTAATGAAGGAGTCTATATAAAGCCCCATTTTGTATCGAAAGTCGAGTTTCCTGATGGAAAAGTGATCGATTTTCAGCCAAAAGCGGAACGAGTAATGCAGGACTATACCGCATATATGGTGACAGATATGCTACGGGGAGTCATTAATGCACCGAATGGAACAGGGAAACTAGCAGCCTTACCAGGAGTTGATCTCGCGGGAAAAACAGGAACTACCAACTTCAACGCGAAGACGCTTAGTAAATATGGCTATCCAGAGGATGCCACAAGTGATAGCTGGTTTGCTGGTTATACCACGAATTACACGATGACTGTTTGGACTGGATATGCTCAGAACGGAACCGGAAACTACCTGACAGCAGAGGATTCGAGGATTGCCCACTATATTTTCAAAGCAATGATGCAAGAATACGCGGAGGAGAGCGGGCGTTTTGTACAGCCAGACTCTGTAGAAAAAATTCAAAATGAATTATATATAAAGGGAGTTAAACGGGATTATGTACCTGCACCTCCAATACAGAAAAAAGAAGAAAAAATAGATCAAGAAAAATTCAAAAAGAAATGGTCGGAAAAGAGAGAGAACCGTGGAAACGGACACGGAAAAGGGAAGGATAAGAGGGATAAAAAAGATAAAAAGGATAAAAAGGATAAAAAGGATAAAGACGATTAATTAAAAATAGTGGAAATCATTTGCTTGTGTAGCTAGGAGCAAAACCGAACTTTAGAGATGACCTCACCATTCTGTGGGGTCATCTTATTTGTTTTTTAAGAATCAAAGATATTCTGAGTTAGTGTCTATCATCAATAGTCATAGTCACCATATGTAAACCATAAAGTTAATATTGGGCAATTAAAATAGAAAAATAATAAACACTTATTTTTCTGGTAAAAACATTTAAATAAACAATGAGGTGAAGAAATGGCGAATGGCAAACATACAATTGAACTGCCAGTTTCTATCGAAAAAGTTTGGATGTACATAAGCGATATTGATAACTGGGCTGATACAGTACCTGGGTATGAAGAACATAAGATTGTGAACGAAAAACAATCTACATGGGCAATTAAAGGGGATATGGGGATATTAAAGAAAACAGCTAAACTACAGGTTGATATCCATGAATGGGTTGAACCAAGAAAGGTGGCATTCCATTTTAGGAGTCTTTCAGAAGACTTCGTTGGGAAAGGGCATTATGAAGCAGATGTGATCGATAACAATCATACAAGGATAACAGGTTATCTAGAGATTGAGCCTGTGTCCACAAAAGGCCCACTTGCTACCATGCAAAAGACGGTATTAAAGAAATTTGTCCCGAAAACAACAAAGGATATTACCACTGCCGTTGCCAATCAAATCAAAACAATGTGAGGTATTTATTATAGGAAGAGCTCTCGATTCATAGATTGAGAGCTCTTCCTATTTTATTTGAGTGCCTTTATTTCGTTTCTATGATTACAAAACTAGTGTCACTGGTTCATTTCTGCACGTATTTTTTTTAGTCAATTGGGCACCCTATTTAAGGATTGTGCTTAAGGTTGCTATAACCTTTCCTTTAACTTTACCTGTTCAATAAAATAATTTTAAGGAGGAAAAGGATTGGGTCGATTTGCTAGGGTTTTCATAATGACTGGAATTTTTTTTATTCTGGTATCAATAGTTGGCTGTAATAATAGTGCGGATAACAATAAAATGAGTGGATATAGTACAATAATGGAAACAAACGATTTTGACAATAAGGAAATGATAATGGGAAAATACCCATTTCCAAATAAGGTAACTGAAAAAGGGAGCGGAGAAATTACAATTCATACACCAGCTGGCACCTCCAAAGATGGGAAAACCCCAGTGTTTTTTGTTGATGGTGATGATCGTCGGATAGAAATTGGCATTGATGCAGAAGATTTCGATGGAAGTAGACAATCCTTTGTGTTTGTAGATAAAACGTATGTAAGACCAGAACAGTTTGTTGACCGAAAAGATACATCAATACGCTTACAAGGGTCAATGCTTAAGCCGGGAATACATACAATCTCTTTTATCCAATTTGAAGAGGATGATCCTATTAATGGGAAGGTAACAAGTTACACGGAGGCAAAATATGCCGTAGAAAGAAGAGATCGTGAGTAACCAATCATAATGAAATTTTTTATAAGCTTCAGGCGTGAATTCAATAGGGATTCACGCTATTTTTATGCCTATACCATTTAAAGTAATGGTTGTTCTCGTAAAGATTGTTGAGTAATTGAATCTCTGTGCTACAAATCTGGTTGAATGGTAAAATAAAAGCATTAAATAGGTCATTAGGAGAGATTAGCTTGAGAACAATCTATTCAAATGGAAACTTTTATACATTCAATTCACGTATTCCAAATGTACAGGCCGTTGTCACCGAGAATGGCCGTTTCATTGACATAGGTACAACAGAAGACATTCTGCTTCAATGGGGTGGCACCTCTCGTGTTATCGATTTAGAAGGAAAAACCGTTACACCAGGTTTAATCGATAGTCACCTTCATCTTTCCATTATCGCAGATAGTTTGATCCATTTAGATTTAACGGGTGCCAGCTCGAAACATGAAATGTTAACAAAAATCCAGGAACATTCAAAGCTACTAAAACCAGATCAATGGCTTTTAGGAATCGGTTGGGATGAAAATTTATTTACTGACGGAAGCATCCCAACGATTTCTGAACTGGATTTTGTGGCTCCAGTGAATCCTTTAATGCTAACAAGGGTTTGCCAACATGCTGCTATTGTTAATAGCAAGGCTCTTGAAATGAGTCAGTATCATCCAGCCATAACGGTTCCTGAAGGCGGAACAATTGTATTAGATGAGAGAACGAAGCAGCCAACTGGGTTGCTACTTGAATCTGCAATGACCCTTGTAAAACGGAATATACCAGCCCACTCTTATGAGACTTGGAGAGATGTCATACGTAAAACCATGCATTTTGCCATGGAAAAAGGCTTAACAAGTGTCCATACGAATGATCCTCTTTACTTAGGAGGGTTAGAAAAAACATGGAAGCTATTTGATGAGCTGTTAAATGGAGAAAAAATTGGTTTGCGTAGCAATCTCCTAATCAATCATGAATTTTTACCAGACTTAAAAGAGTTTGGAATGTATACAGGCTATGGAAACGATACCTTGCAAATTGGGGCTGTCAAAATCTTTGCGGATGGGGCTTTCGGAAGAAGGACCGCTCTTTTATCTGAACCTTATCAGGATGATCCTGAGAATTATGGAGATGCGATGTATGATCAGGAACAGCTATATGATATTGTCAGACACGCTCGCGAGTTAGATATGCCCATTGCTGTTCATACGATTGGGGACAAAGCTTTGGAAAACGTTCTTGATGTGTTGGATCAATTTCCGGCAACCACCTATCGTGACAGATTGATACACGCACAAGTGTTAAGGGAAGAACTTATTCCACGTCTTTCTCATCCAAGTCGAATCACGGATATTCAACCTCGCTTTTTGGCGAGTGATTTCCCGTGGGTCGAGGAACGATTGGGAAAAGAAAGAATGAAGCTTTCGTATGCCTGGAAATCATTAATCGATGGTGGTGTCATTTGTGCAGGTGGGTCGGATTCACCGATTGAACCAATCGATCCACTACTTGGAATTCATGCAGCCGTTACCCGTAAAAGGCCAGGAGAAACGCATGACGGCTATTATCCGGAACAAAAGCTTACGATGAAACAGGCTTTTCGCTTATTTACCGAACTTGGAGCATACCCGACAAATGAAGAAACGATAAAGGGGACAATTACTAGAGGAAAATTAGCGGATATGACAGTTTACTCAACAAACCCTTTCGAAATGGAAGACCCTGATGAATTATTAACCACAGATATCGAAATGACGATTATTGGTGGGGAAATAAAATATCGAAAAAAATAAAACTCTATTTGAAAAAACACCGTGTGGGCTTTAGGGTTTTAACAACTCTTTTTACGAAAATAGAACTATAAAAATAAGCCATTAGATTCACCGTTTTTTTAGTCTTTTTTATCCATTCCCTTTAAATACTAACTCCTATATGATTAGGATTAACAAAGGACGTACAGCTGATGAAGGGAAGAAGGAGGGACCATGGTGAACACGGATCAAGCCTTTGAATTATTAAAGGACGCAGGAGTTGCAGAAGATGTTGGAATACTAACCGTTAGACGTTGGCTACTGGAACGTAAGGTAAAATATGCTCCATCCAAGCGTAGAGAATCAGGATACATCCTCGATGATACGGATCAAGCCATTAATCTATTGATGGACGCCGGTGTTGCTTCTAGTACAGGGATGGAAATTGTTAAACGATGGCTCCGTGAAGGAAGGATTCAAAATGTTGGAGAAGGAATGCAGTTGTCCGAATACATTTCAAGTGAAAAGGACGCTAAGCATTATTCAACGAATCTTTCCAATCAAGAAAGAGTGATTCGCCAATTAAAAGCAAAATTAAAAGCACAGGACGAACATATAAAGGGTTTAGAAGAGCTCCATGAAAATTCAGTTAATAGACTTCTTCAGCAAAAAGAGCAATACAGAAAAGAAATTGTCCAATTAGAAAATGAAAATCGAAAAATACAGCAAGAAACTAGTGCTTTAATGAAAGAAAACATTGAGTTACGAAAGGAAATGTTACGGTTAAAAGAAGAACTCTATAAAGGGCATAAAAAAGAGCCTGAAAAAACGCCACCAAGACCTATGAAATCGCCTAATTATCGACAAAAGTTAGGACTATCAAAAACAGCCAGCCCGAAAGAAGTAGTGGCAAGCTATAAAAAGTTACTAAAAGTAACCCATCCAGACGCTGGTGGACATGAAGCAGCCTTTCATTATATTAAATCTGATTATGATCAGTTTAGAAGTACGTTGAAATAGATCGTATGAATAGTTTTGTTATATGATTCATCATACATAAATAACCCGCACATTGTATTTCCTCGTGCGGGTTTTCCATTTTTTAATGAAGTGCTGTTTTCGTGTAAAGAAGTTTTGAGAAAGATCAAAAGGATTAAAGAAGGACTTTTTCCACTTTTAATGGTTGAAGGGCGTTGGTGTTATTGATGTATATAAATGCATCATAGCGTTCGCTCATAATAGATGGAACATAGTTTCCATATTGCTCATACCTAGGATTATAAACAACTCCGATTGCACGGTGACCAATTCTGTCGGTGTAACGATCATGATTATTTTTATCAAATAGTAAGAGCTTGTCATGTGGACCAGCTCTATGCATCATATCTTCCCAGCTTCCTTCTTGGGCAGGAGGCACAATCATTCGTTCAAAATCTACCCCCCATTCGTCTGCCGCAATGACGGTCCCACGATGGGTACCGAATCCAACGATACAAACATTTTCATCGGCATTTTGTTCTCGTAAAAGCTGTCCGACATTTACCATCCCTACATCAGCCATATCCGTTGCACGTGCGTCTCCAACATGGGTATTGTGTTCCCAAACAATTCCTTTCGCCTTTTCTCCATAAAAGGAGCTTATTTTATTAAGCACTTCAACCATATGCCGGTCACGAATATTCCATGACTCTGTATCGTCAGTGACCATTGTTCGATAGTATTTTTCAGCATTTGCAGTCACAATTGCATTTACTTCAAGGTTCAATTTGCCTTCTTCATAATAGCTTGTGTATTTTTTCTTTTCTAATGTTATATCAGTAAGCAGTTTTACCACTTCATCCTTGCAATCCTCAGAGTAAAAAGAACCTGACACACCATAAAGCTGAGGATCACGGTTAAAGGGTTCAAAACAGGCGAATGCTTTTTTGGCTGTTTCAAGATCAGGAGAATCGGTTTTCTCCATATACTTAATGATTTCTTCCATTGATTCCCATAAACTATAAACATCAACCCCATAAAAGCCTACTTGCTCTTCTTTTGGCCGATCCTGATTATAGGATTTCATCCATTCAATTAAGTCAATTAACTCTTCATTTGCCCACATCCAAGTAGGCCACCGTCCAAAAGCGGTTAGGGCCTCTCGTGCATTCTTATGCCGATTATCATAGCTTTTTATATAACGATTAATATGTTGACAAGCTGGCCAATCGCCTTCGACAGCGATAAAAGTAAAGCTCTTTTCTTGAATGAGTTGCTTGGAGAGCTTAGCCCGAATTTGATAATATTCGGATGTGCCATGAGAGGATTCTCCTAGTAAAACAAATTTAGCCTCAGCCACTTTGTTTATTAGCGGACCGTAGTCTTTGAATTCTTTAAGTGGAATGGCATCCTTTTTTATACATTCAATTATTTTATGATTCATCTTAACCCCCTCCATTGATGGTTATTGTTTATACACAGCATTGTATGAATTTTCACCAGCATGTACAGATAAAAGGGTATCTGCATAGCCTACAAGACGATTAACGATTTCATCTGAAAGGGCATAAACAAGACGGTTCAGCTTGTTTTTATGGAGAGCGGGATCGTCAAAGATAATCGTCGTATTGATAAAAATTTCTTTATTGTCAAAGATATTGTATTGAATAATAGCTTTAGCTGCGGCCCCGCCAGTTGAAGGGTCTTTGTAGTTGGGTAAAAAGATATACCATTCCTCTGCAGATGGAGACCGAAAATTTTTTGTGTACGTCATTCCTTTTATCTCCACATTGATCCGTTTTTTTAAGTCCTCATCCAACACATCCAACACATCCACCACATGATCGTCCAAGAAAAACACCTTCTTCTGGAATCAATTAACTCGTTTCTCAAACTAGGTTGCTTTTAGAGCAAAAGACCAGTAATCTGAGCCATACTTGGCTTCCTATAAGAAATTAAAAACGAGAAAAGAACTTGTTACCTAAAATGGGTTTTGTGGATTTCTATCTCGAAAAAAGCCATACCATAAAGTTGTTCATACCATAGTGTTTTCATATGGAAAGGGTTTTAACCGATTGGAGAGGCGAGAATGTTTGTAAATTAGTGGCGGTTTTTTTCTTTTTGTGAATGAAGGGAATGTGCATGAAAATCTAGAAAAAAGGGGAAGAAAATAAAAAAGGAATCGACGATTTGTCGATTCATCCTGTGAGTAGTTTTGATTATTCTTAGCCAAAAAGTAATGAAGAATAAAATGGATTCTTATAGAATTGATAACGCTTGCATTTCCGTTTTAAGTAAATACCATTAGCCCTTGAGTCTACCTATTTGAATTAGCGAAAGAATGAGCCCTATCGCTGGATTTTCATGGATTTTATACGTAAAAAATTCCGAATGCTTACGGCTGATGCACCTAGTAAGATTGCCTGATCTCCAAGCGTTGAATTACGCAGTTCAACATCTTCATTTATAAAACTATTAAGATTGCTATTGATTTTCTCGAGAAAATCAGGGATTTCACGAGTCAGCCTACTTTTAAGATAAATGACTCCCGGACTAAAGGCGGTTGTCACATTATTAATACCTATCGCTAAATATTTTGCTGCTCGATCAATTAACTCAACCACTTTAGGATCCTTTGCTAAATAAGCACTTTTAAGTTGGGCAATGGTTGTTTCGGTGGGTTGTTCCCCTTCAGTAAAGAATTCGAGAATTGACTTTTCAGAACAGTATTGTTCAAGACAGCCACGGTTTCCACAGGGACATGGTTTTCCATCAGGAAAGAGGATTTTATGTCCAATTTCTCCACTGAACCCTCTTTCACCAGTGTAAAGTTCTCCATCAATAATGATTCCGGCTCCAATCCCAGAGTGGATACTGATGCTAACTAAATTTTTATAGTTTGATGAATAAGTTTGCTCAGCAATCGCAGAAAGATTGGCTTCGTTTTCAATGAAGATAGGAATTCCAAGACGGTTCCCTAAGGCTTCACATATATTTAATTTCGCTAAATCATAGTAAGGAGTAAACACAATCGAATTATCATACACAACACCATGAATGGCAATGGTAATCCCAACAATGCCATAGCTTGTTTTTGGTATAATCTGCTGATAATCCATGACAACGTTTTCAATTTTGTCGATAAGCGTTTCTCTATTAATCTTATCTTCTATAATTTGCTCAGTAATAATTTCACCGTCAAGATAGGTAAGCATCGTAGCGATGTAGTTATAACCGATGTCAAAGCTTAGGGTAACCCCTGCATGTTTATTCAATTCTAGCATAATTGGTCGTCGGCCACCGGAGGTCGTGCTGTCACCAATGCCAATTTCATGGACAAGATTGGTTTCTGTTAGCTTTCTTACAATCTCAGAAACAGACGCTTTACTTAAACGCGTACTATTCGCAACGGCTGCACGTGAGAGTGGTCCATTATTCACAATATGTTCGAGAACAATTGTTTCATTCATCTCACGTATTGCGTATTTATCTACGAATACCATTATGATCCCCCTATTTTTCTCCCAATGGTATTATTTTACCATAAATAAAAGAGTTGTCTATTTGTTTTGAAACCGTTGACAAAAAAACAGATGGGATATATGATTCTTAATAGTTAGTTCATCGAACGAACTAACTAACTTTCGATAAAATATTGCAAGGTGGAAAGTAAATTTAGCTTAATGATGGAAGAAACATATTATTTGAGTTGGTTTTGTGAAGGGATAAACTATTTTATGTAACTGTTTGTAATACTCTAAGCCTACTGATTTAATGAAGATATTGAAATGATGAAGACCAGTATGCATCACATACATAATTTAATATTTTGTAAAGCCAATTTTAAGCAGTTCCAGGAATATAAAGATTTTTATACGTTTATCTTAAGTATTGAAAAAATGGTTAGCGAGGGTTAACCCAAATGCATATCAAAAAATGAGAAGGTGATGAAATCATGGCTCAAGCCCCAAAAGTTGAGTTTGGGAGTCCAGAAGTGACAGAAACAAGTGGAAATACAAAAGTTAGTAAATTAGAAAAAGTAGGCTATGCATCAGGAGATTTAGCATGTAATCTTATCTATGCTACTGTTTCTACTTATTTATTATTCTTTTATACCGATGTTTTCGGTATCTCTGCCGCTGCTGCAGGTACAATGTTCTTAGTAGTAAGAATCTTTGATGCAATCAACGATCCAATCATTGGAAGTCTTGTAGATAGAACAAACACAAAGTATGGAAGATTTAGACCTTACTTGTTATATAGTGCAGTTCCATTTGCCATTTTAGCAGTTCTTTGTTTTACAACTCCTGACTTCAATGAGTGGGGTAAGTTGGTTTATGCGTATGTTACCTATACTCTGTTAACAGTTGTTTATACATTTATTAACATTCCTTATGGTGCCCTAACATCTGCGATGACCCGTGACAACGATGAAGTAGTAAGCATTACATCTATTCGCATGATTTTCGCAAATATTGGTGGATTAATTGTTTCCTTCTTTGTACCTTTCTTATCTTCATACATCGGTGATATGTCAGGTGATACAGCACTTGGGTGGCAATTAACAATGGGAATTATGGGGGTTGTTGGAACCCTGCTTATCCTATTTACATTCAAATCAACAAAAGAACGTGTAAAAGTAGTACAGGAAGGTGTGAAAATTAAACCAACTGATATTTTTGAACAGTTGCGTGTAAACCGTCCACTAGTTGTTTTAAGTATCTTCTTTATCATTATCTTTGGTGTGAATTCAGTCATTAACTCTGTAGGGATTTACTACGTTACCTACAATATGGAAAGTCCTGATCTTGTAAAATGGTATGGCTTAATTGGTACGCTTCCAGCTTTCGCGATTCTACCATTTATTCCATGGTTGAATAAAAAACTAGGAAAGAAAAATTTACTTTATATTTCATTAGCAGTGACCATTGCTGGTTTACTTGGGATTCTTGTAACACCACCATCCGTAGTTTGGGCAATCATGGTATTCCGTTTGGTTGCGGCTGCAGGAGCTCTAACTGCTGGCGGATATATGTGGGCACTTATCCCAGAAACAATCGAATATGGTGAATACAAAACAGGTAAAAGAATGGGTGGACTTATCTACGCAATCGTTGGTTTCTTCTTTAAATTTGGTATGGCGCTTGGAGGAATTATCCCTGGTTTAGTTCTTACACAGTTCGGTTATGTTGCAAACCAAGCTCAAACAGATTCTTCTTTAACAGGTATTTTGCTTACCACAACAGTTGTACCAATTGTCTTACTTGTGTTGGCGATGATTGACATTAAATTCTATAACCTTGATGACAAAACGTATGCAAAGGTTATTAGAGAATTAGAAAATCGTCAAAAAGTTAATGAACAAATCAAAAATGGACAACTCTAAAATAGTAACAAAAAACAGGCTATCACATTGATAGCCTGTTTTTTGTTTATTTAGCGTATTCTTACCTCTGTGTCATGATCAAAGAAATGGGCTTTATTCATATCCAAGGCTAAAGCTAAACTTTGTCCGGCTTTAATATCTGTTCTTGAGTCAATTCGTGCAATCATATTTTGCTCATTAATGGTAGTATAAAGAATCGTTTCAGCCCCCATTAATTCTACAACATCGATTTTCGTCGTGAAGGTTGAATTAGGTGACATTTCTAGAAACAAAGGTTCATCATGTATATCTTCCGGACGGATTCCAAGGGTAATGGGCTTGTTGATGTAGCCTTTCTCACGTAAAAGCTTTAATTTACCTTCTGGAACTTCGAATGAAAAATTCCCAGTTACAAACTTATTTTCCTTCAGTTCCCCATTAAAGAAGTTCATCGCGGGGGAACCAATAAATCCACCAACGAAAACATTCTCTGGTTTATCGTAAATCTCTTTCGGTGCCCCAATTTGTTGAATAATCCCATCTTTCATCACAACGATACGAGTAGCCATCGTCATTGCTTCTGTTTGGTCATGGGTAACATATATGGTTGTCGTGTTTAAGCGTTGATGAAGTTTAATAATTTCAGAGCGCATTTGAACACGTAGTTTTGCATCAAGGTTAGATAATGGCTCATCCATTAAAAAGACCTTTGCATCACGAACAATTGCTCGACCTAGAGCAACACGCTGGCGTTGCCCACCAGATAGTGCTTTCGGTTTTCGATCCAAATACTGTTCAAGTCCTAAAATCTTCGCCGCTTCCCTCACCCGTCGATCAATTTCTTGTTTATCCATTTTTCTCAGCTTCAAACCAAAAGCCATATTATCATAAACCTTCATATGAGGATACAAGGCATAGTTTTGAAAAACCATGGCAATGTCCCGATCTTTTGGAGGAACATCGTTTACACGTCGATCATCGATATAGAAGTCTCCTTTTGAGATATCTTCTAATCCTGCAATCATACGAAGAGTGGTGGATTTCCCACAACCAGAAGGTCCTACAAATACAATAAACTCTCGGTCTTTGATATCTAAATTAAAATCAGTTACTGCCGTAACGTTCCCATCATAAATTTTATAAATATGTTCTAGTCGAAGTTCCGCCATTTATGTTTATTCCCTCCTATATGTATTGAAGCTCTATCTATCCTAGCTGATAAGTACAAACCTAATTTTAGTATAGGAAAGGATTAACAGACCTATGCATATGCGTTCAATCTAACTAGACAAATTTGGTTGTACCTACATCAACATGAGTGTGAACGGAATGGCTAGGTGAAATTCAAAGAATAATTTAACTCTCTAGCAACACACTAGAAATTGGTGGCAATCATTTCTCAATCAAGTGTTACCAACAACTTATTTCTATAAAGATGGAGGGAACGGGTAATGAGCTATTTTGGAAATGTAAATCAAGTAAAATACGAGGGGCCGGATTCCAAATCCCCATATGCTTTTAAATACTATAATCCGCAAGAAACAATTAACGGACAAACCATGGAAGAGTTTCTACGCTTTGCAGTTTCATATTGGCATACCTTTACTGGAGAAGGATCTGACCCATTTGGAGAAGGGACAATGGTTCGACCTTATGACAATTTTAGCGGCATGGATTTAGCCAAAGCTCGTGTTGAAGCTTCCTTTGAATTCTTTGAAAAATTAGATGTTCCATATTTCTGTTTCCATGATTTTGATATCTCCCCTGAAACAAACTCATTAAAGGAAACGTTAGACAACATTGACCAAATTGTTGCCGTCATTAAAGATCATTTAAAGACAAGTAAAACCAAATTACTTTGGAATACGGCCAATATGTTCACCCATCCGCGTTGGTTATTTGGAGCAGCAACCTCTCCAAATGCAGATATTTATGCTTATGCCGCTGCAAAAGTAAAGAAGGGACTTGAAGTAGCAAAAGAATTAGGATCTGAAAACTATGTATTCTGGGGCGGACGTGAGGGGTACGAGACTTTACTTAATACAGATATGCAGCTTGAACTTGATAATTTAGCACGTTTCTTCCATATGGCACTCGATTATGCAAAAGAAATCGGGTTTGACGGGCAGTTCCTTATAGAGCCAAAGCCAAAAGAGCCTACCAAACATCAATATGATTTTGATGTTGCGACTGGAATCTCGTTCTTACAGAAGTACGATTTGGCAGACAAATTCAAATTTAATATTGAAGCGAACCATGCTACTCTTGCTGGTCACACATTCGAACATGAATTACGTGTTGCCCGCATCAATGGGATGTTAGGATCTGTGGATGCAAACCAAGGTGATCCATTACTCGGCTGGGATACGGATGAATTCCCAACAGATTTGTACTCCACAACATTAGCGATGTATGAAATTATCCAGAACGGTGGACTAGGCTCAGGTGGTTTGAACTTCGATGCAAAGGTACGAAGAGGCTCGTTTGATCCTGAGGATTTATTCTTTGCACATATTGCCGGAATGGATAGCTTTGCAGTTGGAACAAAAGTTGCCCAAAAACTGATTGAAGATAAGGTTTTCGAGAACTTTATAGCTGATCGATATAGTAGCTATAGAGAGGGCATCGGTCTTGACATTGTCGAAGGAAAGGCAGACTTCCACAAACTAAGCGAGTATGCACTAAAACTGGATAAGGTTGACAGTAATAAATCAGGTCGACAAGAAAATTTGAAAGCCATTTTAAATCAATATTTATTAGATGCTGTTAGAGGATAAAGAAAACAGAAGCACTTGGTAAGTAATGGACAAGTTGCTTGTCGTAACCGAACTTTAAGATGAAACACATTAAAGATAAACCAAAAAGCTGGTCTACGCTTGTACCCGGCTTTTTGGTGAACCCAGAAAGCAGTTTGGTTTGAAAAGGAAGGCTGGATGAAATGGACTCCTTATGAATAAATCGAAACTACTTGAAGAAAAGTAAGATGGAAGGTTTTATGGCAGATTTTTTATGCTCATTTTAGAGTTATGACAAAAAATTTTGGAGGGAATTATATTGTTTAAAAAGAAGGGTATTTCTTTGCTGTTGCTTCTTACAATGATGACGGCCATCGTTTTAAGTGGTTGCGGCGGAGGGGATGACGCTGGTGAAGGTGGTGGTACTGCAGGCGGAGGCGACAAAGTTACCATTAAGATGATGCACCTATGGCCAGCTGGGAGCTCAAAGCAGCACCACGGGATTGTCGAAGATATTATTAAGCAGTATGAGGAAGAAAATCCAGATGTAAAGATCGAAACAGAAATCTTATCGAATGATCAGTATAAAGAGAAAATTAAGGTTTTAGCTTCGTCGAACCAATTGCCTGATGTCGGTCTTACGTGGGCTGCAGGCTTTTTAAGACCGTATGTTGATGGTGGAAAGTTTGCTGCGCTTGATGATGTCTTAGAAGGTGAGCTTGGTGAATCCTTTATTTCTGGAACCACAGAGGCTTTTTCAGTTGATGGAAAAGCATATGGCTTACCGTTGGAACTAAATATTGCTCCGATCTATTACAATAAGCGAATTTTTGAAGAAAACAATCTTGAGGTCCCTGAGACCTTTGATGATTTTAAAAATGTCGTCAAAACACTTGTTGATAATGGAGTAACTCCAATTACTGTTGGGAATAAAGAGCCTTGGACAGGTTCCATGTGGTATATGTATTTGGCTGACCGAATTGGTGGAAAGGAAACGCTAACCAATGCGATTAACCGCTCTGGTTCTTTTGAAGATCCAGCGTTGGTACAGGCCGCCGCAGAAATTCAGAATTTAGTAGACCTTGGTGCATTTGTTAAGGGGTACAATGGGCTTTCAAATGAAGAGGCCAAAGGGCCATTTATGAACGAAAAAGCTGCGATGTATATGATGGGGTCATGGGAATTGCCAAACTTCACAACAAATGAAGATGTTCCACAAGAATTTAAGGATCAAATTGGTTTCTTTAAATTCCCATTGGTTGAAGGTGGAAAAGGGGATATCAATAGCTTTGTTGGTGGCCCTGGTGTAGGATTATTCGTTTCTGAGAATTCAAAGGTTCAGCAAGAAGCAAAGGATTTCGTAAAATTCTTTGTTCAAAAATGGGGAGAAGTATCTGTTACGGGTGCCGGTGTAATCCCAGCGACAAAAGTAGATACCTCTCAATTGGATTTACCACAGATGTTTATTGATGTTTTGGATGAGTTAAATAAGGCTTCAAACATCACTCTATATGCAGATGTCCAAATGAGCGCGTCTGCCGCACAAGAGCATTTGAATTTAATTCAATCGTTATTTGGAAAAGAAATCACCGCAGAAGAATTCGCGACCAGACATGAAGAAGTCCTCGCAGACGAGGAATAATACTGGGATGAAAAGGAGGAAATGGGTATATCGATTAAATGGATATGCCCTTTTTTCCTTAATAATAAGCTTCTGATCTTAAACATGGGAAAGGGGATGATTAGATGAATAAAGTGATGTCTAATAAATGGGTAATCGCTATGTATGTGTTGCCAGCACTTCTATTAATTTTAGTGTTAATTTATGTCCCAATCATTTTGACTGGATATTATGGATTAATGAAATGGGACGGAATTGGAGAGATGGACTTTATCGGTTTAAGCAACTATACCAAATTATTAACCGATGATGATTTTTGGCAGAGTTCATTAAACTCATTACTGCTGGCCATCTTTTCTCTATTAAGTTTAATTGGCTATTTAGCCATCTCGCTTGTTCTTGCAGCGAAAATAAAAGGTGCAGACCTATTAAGGAAAATCTACTTAATTCCAATGCTATTGTCTTCAGTGGCCATTGCACAGTTATGGTTAAAAATTTATCACCCATCGAATGGGTTATTAAATAGCCTTCTCGTCTTTTTCGGTGTAGAGAATCCGCCCGCATGGTTAGCTGAACCTAATCTAGTTTTAGGTGCCATCTTTGTCCCGATTATTTGGCAGTATGCAGGGTTTTATATTTTGATTTACTATGCGGCATTAAAAAATATTCCAGACTCTGTTATTGAGGCGGCAAAAATTGATGGAGCCTCACCTTTGCAAATTGCGTATAAAATTAAACTCCCACTTATCATGGGGGTCATTAAAGTAACAATCGTTTTATCCTTTGTTGGTTCACTAAAATACTTTGACCTAATCTATGTTATGACAGGTGGCGGACCGAATGGAGCAAGTGAGGTTATCGCATCATACATGTATAAACAAGCCTTTAACAGCTACAACTTTGGGTACGGGAGTGCCGTTGGGTTTGCTTTATTATTGTTCTGTTTACTAGCCACAGTTATTATCCAAAGATTAACGAGAACAGATGATGAGGTTGAATATTAGAGGAGGGGGAAGACCACTATGACGGAAACCGGGCAACAAGAAGTTAAACTGCAAAAGTCTGAGGGCAGTGGTGCTGGGAAGTTAGGCTATGCGATCCTTTACTTAATATTAGGGGTCATTGCTGTTTTGCAAATTTATCCTTTAATTTGGTTAGTATTTTTCTCGCTAAAAACAAATCAAGAAGTATTCAATGCTTCACCATTTGCCTTGCCAGCTGATCCTAAATGGGAAAATTACGCTACTGTTTGGACACAAGGGAATATCAATCTGTATTTTTTTAACAGTGTATGGATTACCTTGGTTTCTGTAGCTTTGACAATCCTACTAGCCAGCTTTGTGACCTTTGCAATAACAAGAATGAATTGGAAACTGAGTAAACTGGTTTTAGGGTTATTTATGGTTGGATTAATGATTCCGGTTCACTCTACACTCATCCCGTTATTCAATTTTTTCCTAAGTATCAACTTAATTGACCATCCATTAGCGCTTATTTTAACGTATACGGCCTTTAATCTACCGTTAACGATTATGATTTTACTAGGATTTTATTCGACATTGCCACGAGAGGTTGAAGAAGCGGCGGTTATCGATGGAAGCTCGATTCATCGAATCTTTTTCCAAATCACCTTGCCAATGTCGCTCCCTGTAATGTCGACTACCTTCATTATTAATATGATTTATAACTGGAACGAGTTTGTGTTTATCAACACGTTTATCAGTTCAGATAGTTACAAGACCTTGACGGTCGGGATTCAAAACTTTATTGGTCAATATAGTACAGATTGGGGAGCCATTGGGGCAACACTCGTAATCAGTATCTTGCCAATCCTAATTGCCTTCGTATTCCTAAGCAACAAAATCGTCGAGGGAATTGCAGCCGGAGCTGTTAAAGGATAACCACCCTGCGGTAGAAGTAATCATGACTGTCCTTCATTGGGAAGGACAGTTTTTGTCTATGAGGGGAGTTCTCAGGGGGATTTTGTTCATCTTGAAGGATGGTTTTATCCGTGACGTGAGTGCTCAAGGACATTTTGCTGCATGATGAAGACAGTTTGTCTATGAGGGGAGTTCTCAGGGGGATTTTGTTCATCTTGAAGGATGGTTTTATCCGTGACGTGAGTGCTCAAGGACATTTTGCTGCATGATGAAGACAGTTTGTCTATGAGGGAAGTGCTCAAGGACATTTCTATCATTGGGAAGGTGAGTTTTGTCTATGAGAGTTGTGCTCAGGGACATTTTGTTTAAATGAATGAAGATTTTGTCCGTGAGGCGTATGCTCAAGGACATTTTGCTGCATTTTGAAGATAGTTTTGTCTATGAGGGAAGTGCTCAAGGACATCTTGTTCATTTTGAAGGATAATTTGTCCATGACAACAGCTCTCAAAGACCATTATTGCATCCAAAAGGAAGGATTTGTCCATAAGAATACTAAACGTCATTATATTGAACTAAGCACCATACTGAACAGACTAATATGCCCTAAATGGAAATAAGCGAGACTTAGTTCTGGAAGTAGAACTAAGTCTTTTTTTATAAAAATAACAAACTGTTTTGCGTTCAAAATAGTAATTTTCTTCTTTCCAATAGGAACGATAGCAACACTCGAAAATGGTTGCATTTAGTTACTCATGGAGTATATTTTGTACCATAAAACCAATCTAAGAAAGCACAGATACAGGGCTCATTCGAGAGATTCCAGTTTTGCTTTTTTGCGATCAATACTCAGAAAGCTTTTATAACAAGACCACATGATGACAAAAGCAATGGCACTCCCTCCAAAAAACACAAGTAGAGGTGGGAGGAGGTTGGCTATTAGAAAAATAACCAATAAGCCAAGAATCATCATCACATTATGAACGGGACTAACCAACATAATGAAAAGAGAATTTTTTAATACGTGCAAGAGGTTCACATTATAATGAACGTAAGAAGGAAAGGCATAGAGCAAAATCAACGAAAAGGTTATTACTAGTAACAACATGGGATACTTGCTCCATTGCATAAAGGAATCTGTACTATGGTTTACAAGAGTAAGATCCACATAAATTAATAGCCCGATAAAGATTAGGAGTAATCCAAAAAGATTGCTCTTTACCCATTCCTCTTTAAAGGTGTTCCAAAAGGTTTTTAAGATGGGGATATCAGATTGCCCCATGACCCATTTTCGCATTACGGTAAACATGGCAATGGTGGAAGGGAAAAATCCTAGTAAAATAATGCCTAAGAGTGAAAATCCAATCCATAATAGCTGAACCCACGCAAATCGCATAATCCACTCTGACCCACGATATAAAGAAGAGGTAACGATATTCATTCATGACAACTCCCTTAATGTGCTTATTATTAGTATATCTTTTCAGTCAGATTGAATACGGGGGATAGAAAGTTTATCCATGAAAGGTGTTTTTAGTAAACGAGAAAATGGCCTAACTTCAGAAATGAGATATTAATGGTTTTTATACATAAATCGCTTACTAGAATGAGCAAACTAAAAGGAAAAGGAAGGAGGAGTAACAATGGAAACATACAACCAAAATGGACTTCCACCAATTAAACCATATGGGTACGGAACGGATATGGGACAGGCGAAAAGTGCGCATGATGAAATTGATGTTTATGTAAATGATGAATTCGTTGGAAAAAAGATATTCGTAACACAAAACGAAGATGCCGATGATATTGTTGACTTTCTAAAATTACAAGGTGTCGAGGGTGTTACGACTGAATTAAATGGTGATCATTATGTTATTAGCTCTAATAACCCCGAGCGCCTGAAACAAGTTTTGGAGGTTTACTTACAAAACCGCTAAATAGATAATAGGCCGATTACGAGTGATGGTAGAAAGAATTTTATTTTTTGGAGGGAAGGCAAATTATTTGTTCTTCCCGTTTTTCATGATGGAATAGGAGACTTATTATATTGTGAATACATATGAATAAACACGAATAAGAAGGGGGAGTAAATCAATGCATCGAGGTAGTTTGCAATTGACGTTACAAACTTCAAGTTTAATTGTGGGATTCATGGTGTGGGTCATTTTGTCATCTTTGATGCCTTTTATTACAAATGATATCAAGCTGTCAACAGGTCAGATTTCACTCGTTACAGCTGTACCTGTCATTTTGGGTTCTATTATGAGGGTGCCAATTGGATACTGGACAAATCGATTTGGTGCTAGGATCATTTTTTTATTAAGTTTTATTGTACTTTTATTTCCTGTTTATTTTATCAGTATTGCAAATTCTATGGGACACTTAATCCTTGGTGGGTTGTTCTTGGGAATTTCTGGCGCGGTATTTTCTGCGGGAGTGACAGCTCTACCAAAGTATTATCCTAAAGAAAAACATGGGTTGATAAACGGGATATATGGAATGGGGAACGCTGGAACAGCGATAACTAGTTTTGCTGCGCCTATTCTTGCAAATATGTATGGTTGGCGTAGGACAGTACTTTTTTATCTCATTTTATTGGCTTTGTTTGCAGGTTTGAATTTTCTTTTAGGTGACCGAAAAGAACCGAAGGTAAACACCCCTTTGGTTCAACAAATCAAAGGAGTTTATCGTAACTCCAAGCTATGGTTTCTCTCATTTTTTTATTTTATTACTTTTGGAGCATTCGTTGCCTTTACGATTTATTTACCGGGTTTCTTAGTTAATCATTTTGGATTAAATGAAGTGGATGCAGGGGTGAGAACTGCTGTATTTATCGTGTTTGCGACTATATTAAGGCCTGTTGGAGGCTGGTTAGGAGACAAATTTGATCCATTTAAAATTCTTATGATGGTCTTTGCGGGTCTCACACTTGCTGGTGCATTGCTAGCTTTTACCCCTTCCCTTCTTTTATATACGATAGGTTGTTTGGCTGTTTCCTTTTTTGCCGGAATTGGAAACGGAACGATTTTCAAACTTGTGCCGCTTTATTTTTCAAAGCAAGCAGGTATTGTAAACGGAATAGTTGCAGCAATGGGTGGGCTTGGTGGCTTTTTCCCTCCCTTACTTTTAACGGCTGTATCTAGTTTAACAGGCCACTATTCAATTGGTTTTATGGCACTTTCAGAACTTTCACTTGCGAGCTTTATTCTCGTGTTTTGGATGTATTATCAAGATAAATTATTTGTTTCTGAAAATATTCTTGAACATACCGCAGAAGGGATGATGCTTACAGAAAAAGATGGGACGATTGTTCGAGTAAATCCTGCTTTTACTAAAGTGACCGGCTACAGTCCTGATGAGATTATTGGCCAAACCCCAAGCATTTTGCAGTCAGGGAAACACGACCAAACTTTTTATGAAAAAATGTGGGAAGAAATTAAAGAAAATGGATATTGGCAAGGCCAGATATGGAATAAGCGCAAAAGTGGTGACATTTATCAAGAATGGCTAACGATTTCAGCGATAAAAAACGAAGCAGGGGAGATTAAATACTACGCTGGATTGTTCAGTGACTTAACGGCAACCTAGTCAAACATAATGGCAGGAATAAAAAAAGAGGCCGCAAGTTAATGGGGCCTCTACCTAAATCAATTATGATGCATTAATAATGGAAGTTTGTATTTTTCGAATCACGTCGCCTCTGCTTATAACGCCAACGATATGTTTATTACGATCAATAACAGGCAGCTTCTTGAAATGGTGTTCTGCTAGAAGCTCTACAGCTTTTTCCATATCCTCATCTTCAGTGACACAGATAATCTCTCTGGTTTTAGCGATATTGATGATTTCGATGTTTGCCAAGTTCCCTAAGCGAGTATCCATGTCTTGACCTTCATCAAAAGCCATATAAAGAAGATAATGGTAAAATTTGTGTTCAATCGGTTTAATGGCTCTCAAAATATCTCCATCAGAGACCATTCCAATTAATTTTCCGTCTTCACTACAAATGGGCAAGCCTCCGATTTTCCTATCAACCAAGACTTTCATGACATCGCGCACACTGTCATTTGGATGTGCCTTCACGACATCGTGAATCATAAACTCTTTCACCTTCATGTTATACACCTCGCTAGTATGCATTAGAGATAAAAAACTACGATTCTATTATTTAATCCCTATTAAAGTATTTCACTTTCTCGAGGTAAAGTCAATGGAAGGTGAACCCTGTTTCAGGTTTTGGAGACTAGTTTAGGGTTGAAGATTGATTGGAGTTTGTTCATAGAAATGCTGAATAAAAGTGATAATTAGGGTGCCCATTTACAAATGGATATGAGAAACAACGATTGTCCTCCTATTATGTTTAGGGGGTTGGTTATTTTTTACGGATAATGGCTTTATGCAGTAAAACGGCATTTTGGAAAACTGCTACACCCTTTGAATTCGCCATTTTTACCTTTTCTGATGACTAGATGACTTCCGCATCTAGGGCAGATGTTTTTAGAAATCTTGTGGTCTCGGGTGCTCTTATCTTTTTTAAGATTTTCGACATGTTGTTTGCTTTGCTTTTTTTGTGCTTTGAGATCTTTGAGAATATACCGAGATAATATATGATTTAGCTTCTGTCTATTAAAATAAGGTAGGGTGTAAGTGTTTAAATTTTCCACTGACTTAATGTGTGAAAGAAGTTGAGGGCTATTCATGACTGTTGCGTTTTTGAAAGACTGGGTAAATTTTAACTCAGCTTGTCTTCCGAATACAATAATCGAATGAATGGGAACATCATGTAAACTGTCTCCAATTGCAGCCTGAAGTGCTTTGATATGACCAGAGTTTTGCCAAATTGGGTTATAGAATTTGTCCTTTCTTTTATAATTGGTTTGCGTCCAAGTTTGTTTGTGTTCAGATCCAGTAATCCACCCTTTATAATTTTTCGTTTCAATTACATAAATTCCTTGGGGACCGATAAGTACGTGATCAATTTGAGTGGTTTTACCATCCTCTTTTGGTAAATAAAGGTCATTTATCAGTATGTACTCCTTAGGGTCTAGCGTTTTTAAGATTCGAGTAATTTGTTTTTCACCAGCCATCCCTTTTAGTTTGGGGAGATTCCAGTTAACCCATATTAAGGCTGCAAAAAATAAGACAAGAAAGAGATAATAAGATTCCATTTTTATAATCCTCCTAAAAGTTTTTTTAATATAATAGTAGGTTATCATACTTTAGACCTACGTGTTTAAATCTTCAATATTATTCATATTTTTGTGATAATCTATTTTAAATAGGTTAGAATCGGAGGGGTCATTTTGCCTAATATAAAAACACAAAGACTTGAGATGATTACATTTTCAGCGGATATGATGGAGGCGATAGTAAAAGGGGATAGGGTTTTGCATGAAAGGGATGTTTCCTATCAATTAGCGCCAGAGTGGCCCTTAGATGTTTATAAACAGTTTTTTCCGTATAAGATTGATAGATTCCGAAAATATCCTCATGAAAACGAGTGGGAAGGTATTATTATTGAACGAAAAGATTTTCTCGTAGTAGGGGATATGGGGTTTAAAGGTGGACCTAATGAGGAAGGCGTTATCGACCTCGGATACAGCATTGTTCCTAGTTACCAAGGGAAAGGATACGCAACAGAAATGGGCAAAGCTATGGTGAAGTGGGCGTTAACTCATCCTAATGTAAAAAGGGTGAAAGCTACTTGTGACCCTGATAATTATGCTTCAATTCGTGTGTTAGAGAAAATTGGGTTTAAAAGAACGAAAGAGACAGAAGAGAGTATTTTTTGGACGTATTAATGAAGTTGTTTTGGTTACAACGATAACAGATTTAATAGAGCTGATTTGGATGGATGTTTCAACGTGCCCCGTTGAAAAAAAGGAACGTAGAATGTCCAGCGTGCCCGAAATAGAGTGAAGTCGAAGAAAAAGGGAACGCAGGCGCCTTCAACCTAGGATGTAAAATATCATGACTTGTTCCAACTGAGAATATACATAACCATACGGAAAGGAGGCTGGACAATGACGACGAGGAATCCAAGCGAAATCCCGCAAGGTACCGTTTATGTGGTGGACCCTTCTCCTTACAATTGGCTATATGTATTGTTCAACACGATGGAAGAGCTGGTACGCGCGAATAAAGCGGGGAGGGTCATCGCGGCATTAGCAACCAGTGCAAAATGGATAAACAAAACAACGCTTAGGGTAGAACTGAGAAAAGGCGTCACCTATCATAATGGCGAGGAGTTTACTACGCATACAGTAAGAAAGAATTTTATTGAGCTTCAGAAGTGGGCTGCCCCGCATCCCCCTGGGACTTGGCTCAATTTTCCGTCCGGTACGAAACTGACCGTTGTTGATGATGATATCGTTGAATTTCATTTTCCTAAGCAAGACGGGTTAGCAATTGGGAAAATGCGTGGAAATCATATGGGGAACAATCTGTTTTATCAAACAATCGGTTTTGGGTATAGAAAACTTGGTTCAGGTGAGGGACATTGGTGAGTATTGGATGCACCAGGCCCGTGGGGCACTGGACCATTTATCCTCTCAAGAGGATATTCATCCATTCAAAATGTACCGGCTTTTATAAATAAGAAGCCTTTTGAAACAACTTGGCTGACGGTTAAAGAAGAAAGGACACCGCTGGTTGTTCTAGAAGCAAACCGAGATTACTGGAATAAAAAGCGTGGTCCTAGATTGAGGAGTGTGTTTTTTCGAAATGATTTATCCTCTAAAGAAGCTCTACATTTATGTACCACGACAGAAGGTCAAGTCGATATCGTAACACAGGTTGATCCGAAGGATGCGAGAAAGGTAATAGCCTCCAAGTTTGCAAAGCTGGTATCTGAAAAAGGAAATCAAGTTCTAGCGGGAGTGTTTAATCGTTTTCGCCAGGATGTTGATTTTAATAATCGGAATCTTCGATTGGCGATAAATTTAGCGGTCAATCGTGAAGAGTTGATTCAAAGAGGGTTTTATGGATATGCCGATGAAGTAGCGGCATTGACTCCATCTTGGGCTGTTGACTACCCGAAAGAACTAGCAGCACGTGCATATGATCCAGAAAATGCCCGTTCCCTTATGAAAAAAGCAAACTATCCTAAGGGAAGAAAACTAAAACTTGCGGCCACAGGTAAATATGCTGACATTGCCAACCTGATGGCGAAACAAATTCAAAAAGCCTTAGATATTGGCGTTGAAGTCATGATCATTCATGAAGACGATGAAATAAACTGGATGAAGATTCTTGCGGAAAAGAAGCTGGTGCCTAGCTGGGATATTCTTTTAGCCAATGCAACAGCCTTATTTTATGAAGATACGCCGGCATTTTTTCACCGGGAATTTTTCGGGAAAAGTGGTGCCCTTCGAGCGGGACCGGAATTGCCACAATTCAATCAACTGTGGCAAAAGATGGAGGCTGAAGTCGATAAAAGGAAGCGAATGGAGTTAGCAAAAGAAATCGACCGTTATGTATTCAAGGAGGCCTTAGCGCTGTTTTTGTGTGTTCCGCAATCCTTGTATGGTGTAAACAGGCATGTCGAATTTCAACCTTATCGAACTACGTTAGAATTAGCGGAAACTGAAGTCACAAAGGAGCACTGGTCAAAACGTACCTATCCGGGTCGTGCCTAGGCATGACCTTGATTTTTTATTCATTCAGATGCTAAATCAATGGCTTTAAGCTAAAATAATCCAAAGCCTGATTAACTGAATCGAGGTCATAAATATTTTTCTCAAGGCAGAATCGAATCACCAAGTCATTTGTTTCACTATCTGATAACGAGTATCCTGCGGTGCTTAATAGTTCTTCGGTGTCCTCGAAACCTAGTTCAAGAGCGAGTGCGAGTGCAATAACCGTGTTTTTCCAAGGCCGATAGGTTGGATTGGTTCGTATTTTCGAAAAATGTTTCCGATCGATGCCGGCTTTTTTGTATACCTCCGAGTCGCGTGCCCCAGCTTGATCGATAAAACGGAAAAGTACCTGATTGAGTGTTGGTTTCCGGTGGGTTTCGATAAAATCCTCTAACTCACCCTGCTGAATTTCCTCAACGATATATTTTTCACTTTCTATGAAAGGCTCCGCTGACTTACAGACAACTACCTCCATATCAAGATGGATTTGGACATACCTTTCTAGGTTCATTAATATTTCTTTTCCGAGCATCTAATCTTCCTCCCAAAATGTCGCTTTTCAGGTGACCAACTCATGGATGAACTCAAGTACTATTGTATCATGAAGTACAAATTTGAGAGGGTGACCTGAGATGAATACTAATTTAACAGAAATTATTTTCCTACTAGACCGAAGTGGTTCGATGGCAGGGCTTGAGAGGGATACTGTTGGAGGGTTCAATACCTTTATAAAAAGGCAAAGTCAAGCTGAAGGGGAAACACTTGTGACGGCTGTTTTGTTTGACGACGAGTATGAAGTTTTGTGGAGCGGTGTACAAGCAAGTGACATAAAGCTAACGGAACAAGAATATTATGTTCGTGGGTGTACAGCACTTCTTGATGCGGTAGGAAAAAGTATTCTAGATGTGGGCTATAGATTAGCAACTACCACTGAGGAAAATCGACCAGGCAAGATATTGTTTGTGATTACAACCGATGGGCTGGAAAATGCAAGTCGTGAATTTTCCTATAAAAAAGTTAAAGAATTGATTCAGCATCAACAAGAGAAATACAATTGGGAGTTTATTTTTATGGGAGCAAACATCGATGCTACAGAAGAAGCCGATCAACTTGGCATTGCCAAGGAAAGTGCCTTTAATTTCGAGGCTTCAGAAAAAGGTGTGGAGAAAATGTATGAGATGGTTTGTGAGATTGTTTCAGAGAAAAGACAAAACAGGTAAATGTGAATGCTCTTAGCTTTTAAAGTGCTGGGAGAATTGTCAATCTGAGGGTTAGAAACTAGATTAGAATTTTAATTGGATTTGACAAATGACCACTCAGTCGTTTATAGTATAAATAATATTATTCGAATAGTTCTCCTAAAGGGGAGTAGCTTTTACAGCAGAGTCGTCATTTCGGAGGTTTCATATCTCCCGGCTTTGTTGGCAACGTTAAGTTGTTAGCAAGACCTTTACCTATTGGTAGAGGTCTTTTATTGTTTTCTAAAACCTTTACCGTGTCAAAATGGTAAAGGTTTTTTTTATAACCTGATATCAACCAATATGAACTTCAATAATAGTAATCTTTTAAAAAACAGGAGTGTTGGAAATGAAAAAGAAAAAAGTGAACTTTAATGAGTTGGTTAAGAAAAACAAAGAGGAACTTTTAAAAGATCCGCAAGAGCTTGCAAAAATTGAGGAGCGGCTTGATGCAAGGCATTCGCATTCGAAATGATGGTTGAACCCAAAAAAAAAACGATTAAGGTAAATGATTAATTTTAGGGGGATGTTATGTTACTGAGAAAGTATATGTCACTTGTAGGGATCGGTTCGGCACAAATTGATCTTATTCTTGAAAAGGAAGAATATAAACCAGGTGAAACCGTAAGGGGAACCTTTCACATAAAAGGTGGAACAATTGAACAAAAATTGAAGCACATTGAGTGTGATTTGGTGAGGGTAGACCCGATCTTGGAGCTAGAAGAAGTGATACACACAGCGACCATCTTAACGTCTTCAACCATTGAGGCAAATGCAGGGAACCAGCTTCCCTTTAAATTTACGCTTCCAGAAAGTATCCAACCTACTACAGAAGACCTGAAATATCGGTTTACAACTAGACTGCATTTCAACAAAGGGGTAGCAAGTGTCGATCAAGACGTCATTGCTATTGTAGAGGAGAGCAAATAAGATGATGGGCTCCCTATTTGTCGGGCAATACAGATGTAATTTGAGAACAAGATAAAAACAAAAAAATTATATTTTAGGAGGAAACAATAGTTGGAAATTTCCCTTTTATTAGAGTACGGGTGGGTTTTACTACTCTTAATCGCCCTTGAAGGTTTGCTTGCTGCTGATAACGCTTTGGTATTGGCAATCATGGTCAAGCATCTTCCGGAGGAGGACAGGAAGAAGGCCCTTTTCTATGGCCTTGCTGGAGCCTTTGTCTTCCGTTTTGCTTCATTATTCATCATTTCGTTCCTAGTGGACGTTTGGCAAGTTCAAGCGATAGGAGCTTTATACCTTCTATTCATCGCGATTAACCATATTGTAAGAAAACTAGTCTTTAAAAATAAGGAAGAGACTACCGAAAAAAAGGAAAAGAAGAAAGCGGGCTTCTGGGGAACAGTTTTAAAAGTAGAAGTCGCCGATATCGCATTTGCTGTTGATTCTATTCTTGCAGCAGTTGCTTTAGCAATGACCCTGCCAAACACAAACCTACCACAGATAGGCGGAATGGACGGCGGGAAGTTCCTTGTGATTTTTACCGGAGGATTAATAGGGTTAATTATCATGCGTTTTGCAGCAAATTTGTTTGTGAAATTGCTCAACGCAAGGCCAGGACTTGAAATTGCTGCCTTTGCCATTGTTGGATGGGTAGGCGTTAAACTTGCAGTTTTAACTTTAGGTCATAAGGATATTGGAATCCTTCCGTATGATTTTGCCCACTCCACTGAATGGAAGTTAATCTTCTATATCGTGTTAATTGGAATTGCTGCTGCCGGTTGGTTCTTAACAAAAGAAAAAACAGAACAGCAAGTAGCGTAAATAAAAATTGTTTATCATTGCAAGCTGTGCTACTGAGGCAGCTTGCAGAGTGATAAAATATGAGGAGGAAACTTGGATTTGAAATCATTCAGTAGACTAGCTCAAAGTGTGTCGTTCATGAGAAATGGGTCGAAGATCAGTCTGGATGACAAAGATCCTGATTTAGAGTTCATTGGAAAAGGAAGAAGTGCTTATGTATTTAAAATTAAAGATGAAAATGTAGTGCTCAAAGTTTTCTTTTCGCCCTATGAACATCTAGCCAAACAAGAAGCAGAAATTTATAAGGCTCTAGAAGATAATTCCTATTATCCTAACCTGTATGATTCAGGAGTTGGATACTTGGTTATTGATTATATTGAAGGCTACACATTGTTTGACTGCTTAGTAAACGGGATTGAGATTCAGGAGAAGCAAATCAAAGAGATTGATCATGCGCTCCTTTTGGCGAGGAAAAGAGGCTTGAACCCTTCAGATATTCACCTGCGTAATATTTTTCTTACAAAGGATGGGCAAATCAAAATTATTGATGTTGCTCGGTTTCGCCAAGTGAAAACGTGTAAGCAGTGGGATGACTTGAAAACAGCGTACCTGTCCTTTTATCGCAAAAAAATGTTTCCTAAAAAGGCGCCGGAATCAATTTTGAACTTAATTGCTTTGCTATATAAAAAGAATTTGATTCCGTCTTTTCATCAGTATAGCTAGTGAGTACAATTGTAACAATTGCAAGACCATTTTATATACTCTCGGAGGTTGATTTTTATTGGGAACCGAAATATTGGTTCTAATCGTATTAATTTTGTTGAACGCTTTTTTTGCTGCATCTGAAATTGCGTTAATTTCCTTAAATGATAATAAAATTAAATTGATGGCCGATAGTGGTCATAAAAAAGCGAAAATGCTTTACGCACTTCTGGCTGAGCCTAGCCGTTTTTTAGCAACGATTCAGATTGGAATTACGCTTGCTGGATTCCTTGCGAGTGCATTCGCTGCTGGTAGCTTTTCAGGAAAACTGGCGGGGTTCCTTGTTGAGCTGGGCATGCCACTATCAGAAAGCATCCTAGAGACGATTTCTGTCATCACCATTACCTTACTGTTATCGTACTTCACTCTTGTATTGGGTGAGTTAGTGCCAAAACGACTCGCCATGCAAAAAGCAGAAGCGATCGCCATGGCTGCAGCAACTCCCTTAACGGTGTTATCGAAGATTACATCTCCATTCGTTAAATTTTTAACGTTGTCGACGAACGTAGTTGTTCGCTTATTTGGAGTTGATCCGAAGGCGGAGGATGAAAAAGTCACTGAAGAAGAAATCCGTATGATGATTGATGTCGGAAGGGAAAATGGAACGATACAGGATTCTGAAAAACAAATGATAAACAATATTTTTGAATTTGATAATAAAACGGTCTCGGATATCATGACCCATAGAACGAATATTAATGCGATACCAATACATTTGAGCTTGAAGGAAACCCTTCAAATCGTCAATCAAGAAAAATACACTAGATTCCCTGTTTATGAAGAGAATTTTGACCATATTATTGGGATATTGCATTTGAAAGATTTAGTTCAGTTTATCGAAAATGGCGACCGTGCTGCTTTTAATCTTCGAGAACTGATACGTGAACCTTACTATGTGTTAGAATCTGTGAGAATTGATCAATTGTTTAGCGATATGCAGAAAAACAATATTCATATGGCGGTTGCGCTTGATGAATACGGTGGTACCGACGGGATTGTGACAATAGAAGACCTTTTAGAAGAAATAGTTGGGAATATTTTTGACGAATATGATGAGCCTGAGCTTGATGGTGTTGAAATTGAAAAGGTGGATGAAACGAACTTTTTATTGGCAGGGACGATTAATTTATATGAAGTTGAAGAACTCTTAAAGGTGGAACTCCCGACTGAAAAGTATGATACATTAAGCGGATTTATACTTGGGCAGCTTGGTTATATTCCGGGAGCTCATGAACGCCCGTCAATTGAATACCATGGGATTGTGTACAAAGTAACCGAAATGAGTGATCGAAGGATTGCTCGTGTGAAAGTTAGTGTAAAAGGACCTTTGTTAGAAGTTATATAATGGAATAATATTTGTAAGAAATAGGGAGAAAACACGATATTGCCAGTATCGTGTTTTTTTCTGTTGAGTTATAATTGGTGACTAATTTTGGATTGAAGAGAGCGGATAGGGGAGTTGTGCGCTACAAAAGTGATATGAGAGGAGAAAGGTCCCGATAATTGGTCTGGATAACCTATCTTTGTTTATAGGAAATAAGCTACAAAATAAAAAGGAACACAGCATGTTCCCTTTTTAACTCATTGAGATTTTATCTTTATTTACTACTCTAATCATTGCGATTATGCTCCGACAAATTAATAACTTAACACCTAAACTTATTGCGGAGTGGTACCATGACCAGCCTTTTTTCCATGTAATTAACTCCGTCTTTTTCGCTGCAATTGTTTCAACGATCACTTGAGGGATTACAAATGGAAAGAGCTTGAGAAATATACCTATAGGTTTACTGTTTAATGTCCATTGGTTGTAATACAGAAGCAATAAAGGATATAGGATATAATCAAAAGGTAAATGTATTTTCACTTTGTGTGAAAAGGGTCTAATCCTATATCCTAAATACCCTCTTGATACCAGGAATCGATCGGTTAGTGAATTCCCTATGATACTAACTAGGTAAACGATAATCCAGTCTTTCAATGGACGTTTGATAATAGCAAAAGGTAACAACATTAGTGCAATTGCAGTAGATGCAGATAAAAAGGAAATGGATAAGATTGTTTTTTTTCTTCGCACAGACGAACACCACCTTTTTATAGTGTGACATTTCTTGAAACAATCTATGTATCAGATCGCAAATGTATCTAGTAAGGTCCTTTTGGAGTAAAAACACTCCAGAGGATACCGTGAAGTGAAATATGGTACACTTTAAAGATAATAAGGAACATTTTAGAGGTGTTAACATGAAAACAGTCCTAGTAATCGGTGGGGGTATTACCGGTTTATCAGCGATGTATGAATTACATAAATGGAAGAAACGTAATCAAAAGGATGTTCGACTCATTCTAATCGAAGCGGAAAGTGAGCTTGGCGGAAAAATACGAAGTGTTCATGAATCTGGATTCGTCATGGAAGCAGGAGCCGATTCAATTGTTGCTCGTAAAATTGAAGGCTTGTCATTTATTGATGAACTAGGATTGGAGCAAGAGGTCGTATATAACTCAACAGGTATTTCGTTTATTTATACAGAGGGAACATTGAAGCCAATTCCAGCCGATTCAGTTTTCGGGATTCCTGCAAGTATTGAGTCATTGGCAAAAAGCACCCTTATTTCTGCAGAAGGAAAAGTAGAGGCTTTAAAGGACTTTTATACAAAGAATGACTCCTTTACTGTTAACGATTCAGTAGGATCATTCTTAGAACATTTCCTAGGAAAAGAATTGGTGGAAAAGCAAATAGCCCCTGTGCTTTCTGGTGTATATTCGGGAAAACTTAGTGACTTAACGATTGCCTCAACGCTTCCATATTTGGTGGAGTATAAAGAACAATATGGCAGTATCATAAAAGGGTTGGAAGCAAATCGCCAAAGGTTTAAAGGGGGAGAACGGAAATTTCTTTCTTTTAAAAAAGGGTTAAGTACCTTGATTGAGGCGTTTGAAAAAGAGCTTGATGACGTTGAGATTCTAAAAAATACAAAAGTAACGAAAATCAAAAAAGGCAAAAGTCATTACCAAGTAGACATTCAAAATGGGGAAACGATAGAGGCAGATAACGTTATCCTTAGTATTCCGCATACAGCGGCGGAAAAATTAATAGATGATCCAGAACTAGAAAAGGGATTTTCGGATTTTAAAAATAGCTCACTCATCAGTGTGTATGTTGGTTACGACGTTCCTGACAGCATTCTACCTGCAGATGGCACCGGTTTTATCACAGCTACTACTGATGAACTATCCTGTAATGCTTGTACATGGACAAGCAGAAAATGGGAGCACACCTCTAAATCAGGAAACTTACTAGTGCGTCTCTTTTATAAGAGTAGCCACCCTTCCTTTGCCCAATTAAAGGATATGAACAACGAAGAACTACTTCAAGTAGCTTTAGAAGATATTAAAAAAAGTCTTGGGATTACAGCGGAACCGATTGCTAGTGAGGTCACGAATTGGTCAGAACAGATGCCAAATTATCTAATCGGTCATCCCAAAAGTGTCGAGGTACTAGAAAACAAATTTGCGACAAAATACCCGGGGATCTTACTCGCGGGATGTTCATATTACGGTGTAGGCATTCCAGACTGCATTGAAAATGGAATTGCATCGGCGAAGGAAATTACCCAAATGCTTTGATCTTATAGTGTTAACAAGTCCGTCCATTTGCCAGTAGGCTCCTTGGGCGGTTTTTTTGTAGTGAAGTAGTAGGAAGGTAGGAGGCGAGGCTTACCCTTCAACTAGTAATCCGTTCATTTATCGTTTTCTTCACCAAATCATAGTTGGTTTGCTCCCACTATATATACTACTTCTATTCACCCTTTAAGAGTTCACCCAGGTTATTTTTTACCCATAAAGTTTCAAAGAAAAATCTTTTGTAACGGGGGAAAGAATGCAAAATGAATCAACTTTCCCCTTTGCCATATTTTATTTAACATTTTTATGGTATGTTTACAGTAAGCCAACTCGAAATGGGCTTGGGGAGGATGTGAACGGTATGAACGACCAGCAATCCGAAGAAATGGTAAAAAATCTAAAAAGGATCGCAGATGCATTAGAACGTTTATCACCACCACCACCACAACCAGATAAATCCACTCAAGTGGATAATAAAGGGCAATAGAAATACACCATGGCTTAACATTGGTAATAATAAAAATGCTTTAATTCGTTTTTATTTAAAGCAATAATAAAACATCAAAAAGCCGCAGGTTACGCGGTTTTTTTCTTGCGTAAATAAATCTTCTCAGGGAAAAGCGCTGGCAAAATTACCGAAAGAACACTGAGTACCTCAAGGTGGAACTTATATCTCAAAAATAACATTGGCCATTGAAGACTGTATTTTTTCGTGATAGTAGGAAGAAAGTGTTATATTGTCATGTAATGATATTCCCGAGTAGAGCTCGTAGAGAAAATGATTGTCGCAATTTTATTTGTATTCTAAAATAGAATACATACCTAAGTGAATGTTGTTAAGGTAAAAATCATATATCGTATCCATCTTTTATAACGATCTTTAAATAGTACGGGTAACTATATATGAAGTAGGAACATTTAGGATTTAGAAGCAACAAAGGTATTGAAAAGTATAGTGAAAATTTGAAACTACGAGGTGTTTAGCATGTTACAAAAATACGAAACATTAAATGAAATGCACGAAGGCTATTTGGTGGCCGTTATTCGTGGGAAAAATAAGGAAGAGGCAGTTGAGATTTCAAAACAAGCTTATAAAGGAGGAATCCGTTCTCTGGAAGTGACATTTTCTACACCAGGAGCTGAGGATGCAATTGCTGAGTTAGCTCGTACAGCAGATTCAGACATGATTGTCGGCGCAGGTACTGTATTGGATGAAGAAACAGCGAGAATTGCGATTATGAAGGGCGCGCGTTACATCGTTAGTCCTCATTTTGATGGAGCAATTGCAACCATGTGTAACCGTTATGCAATCCCATACTTACCTGGTTGTGGTTCCGTAACTGAAATTATGCAAGCACTTACTTTTGGTGTGGATGTAGTAAAACTTTTCCCTGGAAGCTTACTAGGACCTGGTTTTATAAAAGATGTGAAAGGGCCAATCCCGCATGTGCAATTAATGCCATCGGGAGGAGTGAGCATCGATAATATTGATAAATGGATGAAAAATGGAGCTTTTGCTGTCGGAATTGGGAGTGCTTTGACAAAAGGAATCTCGAATGGGGACTACAGTTCAGTTGAAAAAGTAGCCCGTGAATTTATGGACAAGTTGGCTTCAATTAAAGAAGGTCAGGCTTAAAAAGTTGTAACGCTGGGACTGTTGTGTCGCTTATCGGTTCCATGCTAGAAAAGATTTTATAATTAGGTTTATTTTAATTCGGTAAATGGATTGGAAACGCCAACCAATGTAGCTCGGAATAAGGCTAATTCAAAGTTGTAAAAATATTTTTTAAAAGCATAATTTAGAAGTATAACTTTTCTATTAGAACGTAATAATATGATTATCTCCACACACAATTTTGGTAAAAGAAAACTTTAATCCAGATAAACTTGCGTTAAGATACAATATCTGTTATTCTAAGGAAGAATTATTTTTGTTTGTTCGACAAGGATGTTAAGTGATCAAAAACTTTCGACCTGAAGACGTAAGCAAGGATAGTAACAAAATGTGTGGAACACACACGAGGAGGAAACAAACATGGAACAAGGTACAGTAAAATGGTTTAATGCAGAAAAAGGATTCGGATTTATCGAGCGCGAAGGCGGAGACGATGTATTCGTTCACTTCTCAGCTATCCAAAGCGAAGGCTTCAAGTCTTTAGATGAAGGTCAAAAAGTAACTTTTGAAGTAGAACAAGGTCAACGTGGACCACAAGCTTCTAACGTTCAAAAAATCTAATTAACCTAATAAAGACACAAAAAGACTCTCTTGTAGAGTCTTTTTTTTATGTTCTTTTTTACTTCAGATGAAAAGTATACAGTAGGGAAGGAAGGGAATGTCTATGATGAGCTTGCTCAAAGACACAATCCAGTAGGAAAGGAGGGAAATGTCTATGAGAAGGCAGCTCAAGGACAAAATCTAGTGAGATAGGACAAAAATGTCTATGAGAAGGCAGCTCAAGGACAAAATCCAGTACGAAATGAAGAAAATGTCCGTGAGAGGCAGGCTCAAGGACAAAATCTAGTAGGAAAGGAGGAAAATGTCTATGAGAAGCCAGCTCAAGGACAAAATCTAGTAAGAAAGGAAGAAAATGTCTATGAGAAGGCAGCTCAAGGACAAAATCTAGTGAGAAAGGAAGAAAATGTCTATGAGAAGCCAGCTCAAGGACAAAATCTCGTAGGAAAGGAGGGAAATGTCTATGAGAAGCCAGCTCAAGGACAAAATCCAGTATGAAATGAAGAAAATGTCTATGAGAAGCCAGCTCAAGGGCAAAATCCAGTAGGAAAGCAGAAATTTGTCCATGAGATGAGCCGCAGGATTGTAGGTAGGAAAGGCTCTGACCCTATAATATGTAGTTAGCCCATAAAAAGGATAAGTAAGCATATTGAAAATTCCACTGAAACATCCCTCAATGAGTAAAAACCTTCAATTCAATCATCATAGGAAGATGCCTCTTTTTGAAAAAAACAAATCGTTGAATTCTATATATAAGTGTTTTATTATATAATAGTTTGGTTATATAAATGGTTTCTTATATGTTAAATGGAGGTGAACCGTTTTATGGAAAAGGATTTAGAAGGAACAGCAGGAATTTTAAAGCTGATGGGAGATAAAACAAGATTGTCGATGTTAGGTCTTCTTATCAACCATGACTGTTGCGTTTGTGAGTTTGTTGAGATTTTTAATATGTCACAGCCTGCCATTAGTCAACATTTAAGAAAGTTAAAGGATGCTGGTTTAGTGAAAGAAAACCGGAAAGGACAATGGATTTTTTATTCTCTAAACCAAGAAAATGTCTATTATCCACTTGTTCAGGATGTTATGAAGCATATTCCGGATCAAGGGGAAAAATTGATTTCCTTAGAAAAACAAGGACTACGTATTTCGTGCAATTAATGGAGGTGTGAAATTTGACCCAAACAATTTTAGCTTCACTTATTTTTATCATCACGCTCATTTTGGTTATTTGGCAGCCAAAAAACCTTTCAATTGGCTGGTCTGCTTGTGGAGGAGCGGTACTGGCTTTACTAGTTGGTGTTGTTGATTTCGGTGATGTCCTCGATGTAACAGGGATTGTCTGGAATGCAACACTAGCGTTCGTAGCTATCATTCTTATTTCTCTTATTCTTGATGAAATTGGCTTTTTTGAATGGGCAGCCCTACATATGGCAAGGGTAGCAAACGGAAGTGGCGTCAAAATGTTTGTGTACGTATCCATTCTTGGCGCGCTAGTGGCTGCGTTTTTTGCCAATGATGGTGCTGCACTTATTCTAACGCCAATTGTTTTAGCGATGGTTCGGGCGTTGAAATTTGATGAAAAGATGGTTTTTCCTTTTATTATCGCGAGTGGTTTTATTGCGGATACGACTTCGCTTCCACTAATCGTCAGCAACCTCGTAAATATTGTATCAGCTGATTTCTTTGGCATTGGGTTTGTTGAATTTGCTACCCGAATGATCATTCCAAACTTCTTCTCGCTTGGTGCAAGTATTTTGGTTTTATATTTATTTTTTCGTAAAAGCATACCGAAGAAGTATGATGTTGCTCACTTAAGGAAACCTGTGGAAGCAATTCGCGATAAGAAAATGTTTACCCTATCTTGGCTAGTACTTGCAGTGCTGTTAATTGGCTATTTTGCTAGTGAATTCATAGGTGTTCCGGTTTCGATTATTGCTGGGATTGTGGCTATCTTTTTCTTGTTCATGGCAAGAAAAAGCCCTGCGGTCAATACGAGGACAGTAATAAAAGGAGCACCGTGGGCAATCGTGTTCTTCTCAATTGGGATGTATGTCGTTGTTTACGGATTGAGAAATGCGGGTTTGACAAATGTTCTAACAGATGTGATACAGCTGGTAGCTGACCAGGGACTGTTCGCGGCAACCATTGGGATGGGCTTTATTGCCGCGATATTATCTTCAATAATGAACAATTTGCCAACTGTCATGATTGACGCACTTGCAATTGCCGATACTAATACAACAGGTGTTATAAGAGAATCCTTGATCTATGCCAATGTGATTGGGTCTGACTTAGGTCCAAAGATTACGCCGATTGGCTCCTTAGCTACTTTGCTTTGGCTACATGTTCTAAGTTTAAAAGGAGTTAAGATATCTTGGGGAACTTATTTTAAAACAGGAATTATCCTGACGGTTCCCACGTTATTCATCACGTTAGTTGGGCTCTATTTATGGTTAATGCTTATTTCATAAAATTTTACTAAAGGAGATATCATCTATGTCTAAAAAAACAATCTACTTCTTATGTACCGGAAACTCCTGTCGCAGCCAGATGGCTGAAGGTTGGGCGAAAAAACATCTTGGTGATGAGTGGGAGGTAAAAAGTGCGGGGATTGAAGCGCACGGATTGAATCCCAATGCAGTAAAAGCGATGAAAGAAGTGGGAATCGATATTTCTGAACAAACCTCGGACATTATTGATCCAGAAATCCTAAATCATGCTGAATTTGTTGTGACACTCTGTGGAGATGCAGCTGACAAATGCCCAGTCACTCCACCACATGTAAAACGAGATCATTGGGGATTTGATGACCCAGCTAAAGCAGAAGGAACCGAAGAAGAAAAGTGGGCATTCTTCCAGCGCGTTCGTGACGAAATCGGTGAGCGTATTCAGACATTTAAAGAAACTGGCAAGTAAAGGAGTGCCAAGAGGGTTACCCCTCTTGGTGTTTACTAAGGGAGGTTTTTATAAATGAGTAAAGTAGAGGTCTTTGATCCAGCATTATGTTGTCCTACAGGAGTATGTGGACCGAGTGTAGATCCTGAGTTGACGAGAATGGCGTCCGCGGTTTTTCTCTTAGAAAAAAAGGGCTGTAACATTATCCGTTATAACCTAGGAAGTGAGCCTGCAAAGTTCGCGGAAAATGAAGTAGTAAACAAAGTTCTCCATGAAAAAGGTCCTGACGCCTTGCCGATGACATTGTTGAATGGCGAAGTTGTAAAGCAGGGAACATATCCTACAAACGAGCAGCTTTCCGAGTGGTTTGGTGTTGCTGAAGAAGAGTTGAAAGAGAAAAAGGCAAACAAGTCGATTACCTTATTATAAAAGGCTCTTTTTGCAAACTTAGCTACTTTTAAGAGCAATAACGATTAATTTGAGCTCATTCTGAGATATATAAAGAAGGAACTAATGAGACAAATACTAGCTGTTCATACGCAAATCTTCTAGGATTTTAGTAAACAGCCATATAGAAAGAAGTGAAAACTATGCTTCAACGTTTTGAACCCCAAAAAGTGATTCACACGCCTTTTCTCTTTTTTACAGGAAAGGGTGGCGTTGGCAAAACATCAACAGCTTGTGCAACGGCGGTTTCTTTAGCAGATGAAGGGAAAAAGGTGCTTCTTGTCAGCACAGATCCAGCCTCCAACTTGCAGGATGTATTGGAAATTGAATTAAGCAATACGCCTCAGTCTGTGCCTGCAGTCGCAAATTTATTTGCGTGTAATCTAGATCCCGAAAAAGCGGCAATAGCCTACCGAGAAAAGGTCGTAGGCCCATTTCGTGGGAAGCTTCCCGATTCGGTAGTGGCAACGATGGAGGAGCAACTATCAGGAGCGTGTACGGTTGAGATTGCGGCTTTTGATGAGTTCACAGGTTTGCTATCGGATAGATCGATCGTTGAACAGTATGATCACATTGTCTTTGATACTGCGCCAACAGGACATACTCTTCGTTTATTACAACTTCCTACGGCGTGGAGTGGCTTTTTAGAAGAAAGTACACACGGAGCTTCCTGCTTAGGGCCACTATCGGGTCTTGCAGAGAAAAAGGCGATTTACGCTGAAAGCATGGAAGCCTTGGCGGACGGCAAAAAAACAAGCTTAATTCTAGTTGCCAGACCAGATGAGTCTTCGTTATTTGAGGCTGACCGAGCTTCGCAGGAACTTAGAGGGATTGGCATCCTAAATCAATTTTTAATTGTGAACGGACTGATGGAAAACTATATTGCGGATGATCGTGTATCCTCTTCATTTTACGAGAAGCAGCAAGATGCAATCCAACGGTTGCCTGAAGGACTTAAACCTGTTAAATCCTATTCGTTGCCCTATGTGTCTTACTCGTTAACAGGTTTAGAGAATTTACGTCATCTTTTAAACTATGAAACATTGCTACCCGCACAATCTGCCACAGATTGTAAAAATTATCATAACCTTCCAGGGTTACAGGATCTTATTAAAGATGTATCAACAAAAGGGACAAGGGTTATTTTTACTATGGGCAAAGGCGGAGTTGGGAAAACGACGATGGCGTCCGCAATTGCTGTAGGGTTGGTTGAGAAGGGACATAAAGTCCACTTAACGACTACAGACCCAGCCGCACACCTTGAGTTGATGTTCAAAAACAGTGAGCGCAATCCTCTTTTAAGTATTAGCAGAATTGATCCGAAGCATGAAGTTGATGTGTATAAGCAGGAAGTCTTATCTACTGCAGGGAAAGAGCTCGATGATGCTGGTCTTGCTTATCTTGAAGAAGATTTAAATTCACCATGTACCGAAGAAATTGCTGTATTTCGGGCGTTCGCTGAAGTAGTTGAAAAGTCGAAAGATGAGGTTGTTGTCATCGATACGGCGCCAACCGGCCATACCTTGCTTCTTTTAGATGCGGCGCAGTCTTACCACAAGGAATTGGAACGGACCACGGGAGATGTTCCGAATAGTGTCCAAAAGTTATTGCCGCGGTTACGAAGTCCTCTAGAAACGAGTGTCGTCATTGTGACTTTGGCAGAAGCAACGCCTGTGCTTGAAGCAAGTCGCCTTCAAGCCGATTTAGAGCGTGCTGAAATTACCCCTCAATGGTGGATTATCAATCAAAGTTTAAATGCAACAGAAACGAAAGATCCTGTGTTGCAAGGTAGAGCAGTTGCCGAAGAACAATGGATTGAGAAAGTTGAAACAGAGTTGGCGAAGAAATGTGTGATTGTCCCGTTAATGAGTTCAGAAAAAGTGGGTTATGAGCAATTGAAAATATTTAATTAAGAATGAAAGTGAGGGTTCCCCTCGCTTCTTTTTTAATCACTAAAATACATTTTTAAAAAGGGCGTAGTGTAGTGAAACTTAAATCTGACAAACTCATTTCGTATGTAGAAGAGATAAAGGAACGCAATCATAGTAGTGCTGCTTCCATTGTAGCAATGAAGAATAATAAAATTGTATTAGAGCATTATAGTGGTTTTCATTCTAATTTAGAAGGTTCTCTTCCTGTCTCGGAAACTAGCATGTTTAATATAGCGTCAGCAAGAAAAAGTTATTTAGGTTTGGCAATTGCCTATGCGTTATATGAAGGGAAAATAAAAAGTTTAGATGATCAGGTAGCAGATTACTTTGAATCTATTAATAAGCAACTTCTAGCGGGAACAACGGTAAGGCATTTGGTTACACATTCTCACGGTTTGAATGAAAGAAAGGATGGAACGATCTATCGAGAGTTTGCACCAGGAAGTGGGTGGGCTTACCGAGGAGTGAACATTACGATGATGACGAAACTAATCCATAAACTTTACGGTAAAAGTTTCCCTGAGATTATCCAGGAAAGAGTGTTTTTGCCATTGGGTTTTACACAAACTGCCTGGGTTACAGAACCTACTGAAAAACTTGTAAAAGTAGTGGACGATCCCCACCAACCAGCCTTGTATAAACTAGGTCGTTCAACAGATGGGTACGATTCAAATCTGCATACTTCCGCTCGGGAGTTTGCTCTTTGGGGAGAACTTCATTTAAACAATGGAGTGATAAATGGGAAGCAAATTGTTCCAAAGGAAGTCATTCATTTAGCTACCCAAGTACATAGTCCGAATTTTGGTGAAAAAGAACTCCCGCAACATGGCTTGTTTTGGTATGTGCAAGGTTCCTCGACGCTAAAAAGTGAAATTGGAGAAAGGGTGCCTAAAGGGTCCTATCAAATCTTGGGTGTTACGGGTCCAACTTTATTGGTGATTCCGGAATATCAACTGGTTGTCGCGAAAATGTACAACAAAAGATATAACTATGGTGGGAACAATTATCTTCATTATTTAAGGGAATTCAGTAATGTAGTTGCGGATATTTTTAAAGCGTAAGGTGTGAAAGATAGCTAGGGTATATGGGATAGTACATTATATTATTAAATCAAACGCTCAGTGAAACCACTGAGCGTTGGTTTATCTAGCGCAATATATGCTAGAGGAATGTTGTGTACTCCTAAGTGAGGCTCAATCCAACAATTGTTTTGTTAACCTTTCGCGTTCTTCCGCTATTTTCACTTGATCAATCCGTTCAAATAAAGGTTCCACATGTGTTAAGTGTGGTGAAAGAACATGAAATGGTCTCCATTCAGTTTCATCAATTCGAATCATGTCTTTAACCTTGCTGCTAGAAAAAGGGAGGAACGGTGTTAGAACATGAGCTAAATTGGCAATCAGATAAACGCAAGAGGCTAGAGTTTGTTTGCAAGCTTCAAGATCATTTTTTATCTGTAACCAAGGCTGTTGTTCATCGAAGTATTTATTTGCAAACCGAACAAGCTCGAAAACTTTTTCCAACCCGAGTTTGAACGAAGTTGTTTCAATGCATTGACCAACTTCCTCGTACAACGATTTCACTTTGTCTTGAATGGTCGTAGGAGTATCGTTATCTGGGATATCACCGTCAAAAGACTTTTGGATAAATTTCAATGTCCGATTCACGAAATTTCCATACGCACCCAATAATTCGCTGTTGTGACTATAAATAAATTCTTTCCACGAAAAATCGGCATCTCTTTTTTCTGGCGCGTTGATGGTTAAGAAATAACGGATAGAATCTGGGTTGTATCTTTCTAAAATATCTGGAACCCAAACCGCCCAATTTTTACTTGTAGATAATTTTTTCTTTTCTAAAGTCAGATATTCGTTCGAAACGATGTATGTTGGCAATGCTTCTTTTTCTAAACCAATGAGAATCCCGGGCCAAATAATGGAGTGAAACGGGATGTTGTCTTTCCCGTGGACGTAATAAGATGCTGTGGAGGAATTCCAGAATGTTGAGTCGTCTTGATTCGTTTCTTTCGCCCATAACTTACTGGCAGTGTAATAACCTGAAACAGCCTCAATCCAAACGTAAATTTTCTTATCCTCATATCCAGCCACTGGAACACTTACTCCAATAGGTAAATCTCTTGAAACAGCTCGATCTAGCAAACCTTCCTTTAAGTACCGTTTAGTAAGAGAAATTGCATTTTCCCGCCAATTCTTATTCTTCTCCGCTGCTTGTGTATACTTTTCCAATTCCGTTTGCAAAGAGCTTAAGGAAAAGTAAAACTGTTCCGTTAATCTTGTTGTTGGCTGGTGACCACAAATCTTACATTTTCGATCAAGCAACTCAAGTGGTTCTAACACCGTTGAACAATGATCGCATTGATCACCACGCGCATGGGCTCCGCAATTCGGACAAATGCCTTCAACATACCGGTCGGGTAAAAATTGCTGATCATTTTCACAATACGATTGTTCAATTTCTTTTTTATAAATTAGACCTTTTTCGAGAAGCTCTAAAAATATCTCTTGGACAATTTTGTGATGGTGGGGCGTGTCGGTACGTGTATAAATATCATACGAGAAACCTAACTTACTTAAACTAGATTCAAATTCTTGGTGGTAACGGTCCGCAATCTCTTGTGGGGATACTCCTTCTTGTCTTGCTCTAATTGTTATGGGAGTCCCGTTACAATCACTGCCTGATACATATAACACCTTTTCACCTTTTAATCGATAATATCTTGCTAAAATATCACCAGGTAACAAACTTGAAATATGACCCAAATGTAAGGATCCATTCGCGTATGGCCAAGCCCCACCAATAAAAATACTCATATACAATCAACTCCCAAAAAATTAATTGAAAAACAAAAAAACCTCGTCCATAACTATAAAAAGTTAAGGACGAGGTTTAGATTCCACGTGATACCACCTTATTTCGCAAATGATTCACACCATCTGCCTCAGCAAGTACGGAGTAAAAGAAAAATCAAGTTACTCTTATGCTGTGACATGGATAACGAGTGCCAAATCTCGTCGTATCCTACTTATACCGAAGTACGTTCAGTACGAAGCTCAGAGACCATTGTTCAAATGAATGTTTTTGCTTCTTTTCAGCTACCGAAGCTCTCTGTGTAAAACCATATCATTTTACTTTTTCTCTTCATTGCTTTTGATTGATAATTATTAATATTCTATTCAATGTGAATCGTAAAGTCAAACTATTGTTTTGCTCTAGGATGAGGTTTTTATTTCTTAGAGCTAATAAAATGGAACCTTATTGAGATAATAAAAGCGTACTGTACCTAATGGAGGTTATCAAAATGAAGGATATTACCACAAAAGAGTTAGCACAAAAATTGAAAAATGGTGAGAAGGTAAATATTATTGATGTTCGTGAAGATGATGAGGTAGCAACAGGAAAGATTCCAGGAGCACGTCATATTCGTTTAGGTGATCTTCCGGACCGGGTGAATGAGTTGGATAAAAAGGAGCACTATTATATCGCTTGTCGTTCTGGAGGGCGAAGCAGCATGGCTTGTGATTTATTAACGAAACAAGGATTTGATGTAACAAACATGACTGGTGGAATGCTTGCTTGGGAAGATGAAGTAGAGAAAGAATAAAAGTCATATTCTTAATTAAAAATGCACCATGAATCGTTCATGGTGCATCTGACTTACCTTCCTACATGGTACTATGGACTTTGATTTCTCTGTGTTGTTTACCTGTGCGAAAGATAAATAATCCCCCGTAAAGTAGAAACGTTCCAATCATTAAAATCACTCCAATATACACACTCATCATGCTTGGTACGAGAAAAGCCCCAATAATAATCGTGGTTCGGGCAATTAGATCAGCTCCGCTAAAGCTTGTACCAGAAAACGCAGAATATGATCCTCGTTTATCATCCGGCATCATATTTGCTTTTTCGGCGTTGGCAATAGGGGAGTAAACAAGTTCTCCAATGGTTGAGACCAGATTAAATAAAATCAATATATACCAAACATTTGCGGACGTGATGATGGTGTAGCCAAGACCATATAGAATGAGACCAACTAATAGCATTTTCTTCCTATCAAATTTGTCGGTAATCTTTGTGACAATAAAAGTTAATAACACAACGAGTAACATATTTTGAATATTTAATAGACTCAACATTCTGACACCTGCGATTTCAAAACCTCCAACATATACTGCGCGAAACTCTTGTGCTAAACGGACCCCAATATAGCTGTTTAGGGAAAATTCGGCAGCGTAGATACACATCCCGCCGACAACGGCCATTACAAAAGGTTTATCTTGAAGAGCAACTTTGTAATTATTCGCTAAATCAAGAAAGATATTTTGATGAGTTTTCTCTAATTGTTTCACGGATGTATCCTGTAGCCAAATTAGATAAACAATTGGTAGACTAGCAGATACTAAGGTTAGAATGATAAATAGTGCTAACTGGTGATGGACATAAAATAGACCCCCAAGCGCGGTTCCGATGGCCATCGATAAATTAACGAGCCAGTAATCTAACGCATACACACCCTTGCGATTTTCAACTGTTGTGGAATCGATGATAATTGCCTGCATCGCTGGTCGGCCAAGGCTACTAGATGCCATAAACATCATATAACTCACCGCAAATAACATAATCAACTTCTGGTCAGGGAGTAAGCTGAGGGTCATCAACCCGAACGTTAGGCTACTAGTAGTTGAAGTGAAAAGTAGAACTGTTTTTCGGTGAAAACGGTCAGATATGTATCCTCCGATTAAATTGCTGAGAAATCCGATAAAGACGTTAACTCCTAGGAAAATCCCTGCCCATATTGCCCCTTTATGCTGTGCAAAAAACAGGGCCATAAAGGGCATAACCGCACTGGAGATAGCTCGATTAAAAAAAGATGTAATTAGACGAACTTTAATGTTTTGTGGGTATTCTTTCCACTTCATATTGTCAGCCCCTTTCTATTTCTTTATATTAAAGGAGACTATGGTAATTAAAAATGAACTTTTTAAATAATTATGTCCACTTTTAAAAGGAGCCTAGAATGGATCATTATTTGTTGTCACTCTATAACCATGTAGATTCAGGGAGTGTTAAAGTAGAAGACATCGCTAATCAATTAATGCTCAGCACGAAGCAAACACGGCGAAAACTACAGCAATGGCAAGAGGAAGGGTGGTTATCCTTTCAATCCGGAAGAGGGCGAGGGAATACGTCTACAATTCAGTGGAAACGAAATGTCGAGCAGGAATATGAACAACTTTTCCTACAATACCTTAGAGATGATGCAATTAAAGAGGTGAGTAAGCTTTTATTATTAGACTGGTCAGCTGAGACAAAACAACGATTAATGATGGCCTTTCAAGCAAAATTCGGCTTTCATCAAGAAGAACAAGACCGACTTATGATTCCGAGATTTTATCCGTTTTTGACGGTTCATCCGCAAAATGCAGCGGACATCCAGAGTGCGAACCTTGTTGCTAATCTCTATAATCGTGTCGTTACACTACATGCTGACAATACGATTACAGCAGAGCTTGCTCATACTTGGGAGTATAACGATACTTCATTGATCTTATATCTAAGGAAAGACGTCGCTTTTCACGATGGTTCGATTATGAAAGCGGAAGACGTTGTGAATTCATTCTTAATAATGAAAAATGATGAACATTACGCAGCCCTTTGGGAGCCTATCACCATGGTTACATCCCCGGGACCACTTGTCGTAAAGTTGGAATTCCCCTCTGGCTGTACATACGTTTTACAGCTTTTAAGCTTATTGACTGCCAGTATTTTTAAAGAAATAAATGGTAGGTTACTAGGGACAGGGGGTTTTTATCTTGCAGAAAATTCTCCTGAGAAAACCGTTCTCTGTGCTTTTAAACAATATTTTGGACACCGACCCTTACTTGATACCGTCGAATTTATTCAGGTTCCGAGGGAGTTTCAGGTAGTCTATCAGGGGGCACACGAATCGGGGGAGGTTGATACCTTTGAAGTAGAAAGTGATTCCGGGTTTGGTGTGGTGGTCATGAATCCCTATCGCTCATCTGATATGATGCAAAAAGAAGTCAGGGAATTTATTCATTCTATCATCGCACAACATCGCCATGAGCTTTCAGAGGTGAATACGCGAATAAGGGGAAATCATGAAGGGTGCTTAATTGGTTTATCAAAGTCGTATACGCTAGAGGTGCGACCGAAGCCGAAGTTGTCGGGCCCAATTAAAATGAGGTATGTTAATTATACAAGTGAAACCTCTCATTGGTTAAAAGATAAGCTAGAGCAGGCAGGAATCCAAGTGGATATGGAGGAAGTGACCTTTCACGATGCCATTTATAATCCTCAAATTCATTTAAACTCCGACTTGTTTATTCATGGTGAAATTTTTGAACTGAATCAAACTTTTTCTTATTTTTTCTTTTTGAAAAACAGCTTTTCCCCCTTACATCTATTAATTGAACGCGATGAACACCTGCATAGAGGATTAGAGGCCTATAACCAAATCCCTTTTGAGGAGTGGAACGCCCAGAATCTGAAAATAGAAGAATACCTACAAAACGAATCGTTATGTATTCCGTTGTATTATGTTAAAAGACAAATTCCATTTTCGATTAATCTTATGAATATTGAGATCAAACATTTTGGGTACGTAGATTTAACGAAGCTTTGGACAAAGCCTAGGATATAGAGGTGAGATTCCTCTTTTAATAAAACTAGAAAGAGTATGAGGAGTCTTTCGACTCCTTTTCATGCATAATTAGGGTGTTTTTGTAAAAAATACCAATGATGACAATGAAAAGGAGGAAGTTAAGTGAAGAAAATAGGTATCATCGCTACACTAATTCTTTTATCATTTGGGGTAGCGTTTACTTCTGCAGCAGCTCAAAATCCAGGGATAGAGGAAACAAAAGAGGTCAAATTAACAGAAGAACAAAAGAATGAACTAGCAAAGCTCTACGATGAAGCCTTCGAGAAAAAGAAAGAGATTATCTCTAAGTATGTGGAATACGGAGTTTTCTCAGAAGAAAAGGGAAGTAAATTGATTGAGCACATCGAGTCTCATTATAAAAAGTTAGAAGAAAATAATTATATTCCAAAGTATGGAAACCACAACCATCATCACGAAAAAGGAAAACAGTGAGACCTTAAAAGTAAGTATAGTAGTAATCGACCACAGTCCTTGGACTGTGTTTTTTTATGCAAAGAAATTTAATTAGACTCCTGACATGACTATGACACCATCCGTTACTAGGTTTCATATGTTGGTTAAAAAGGAGTGAGTAAATGAGCATTACTACCTTTATTATTTCCGTAATTATTGCGTTGGTCATTGGCATCGTGGCAGATAAGATTTCACCTGTCAGTATGCCTGGAGGTTGGGCAGGGGCAATGGTTGCTGGTTTCATTGGAACTTGGGTTGGACAGGTTTTATTTGGGACATGGGGTCCAATCGTTGCAAATTATTCTTTAATTCCTGCACTAATTGGTGCCGTGCTTGTGGTTATCATTGTGGGAGTAGTGGCAAAAATATTTAATTAATAAGTAGATATTGCCTTAACTCATCATTTTCGGGGTTGGGTTTTTTTTATTTATTTGAGGGGGTTCAAACCGAAAAATGATTATATTGGACTATCTATAGGTCCTAGAATATGGGAATAAGGTTTCAGGAAAAAAATTCTAATTATTGTTAAACTACCATGGTTAATCTATTTTATGTGTTTGTCAAACATCCGCTATACTCTCAAATGAATATTGTAAAGAATGATAGGCTTTATGCTTCAATAACTAGGGGGAACAATAATGAAAAAAAGTATTTTTCTATTTGCTGCTATTGTCATGGTAGTGTCTTTAGTAGCATGTGGGGATGCTGAGATACCAGCTTCCACAAAAGCAGAGAAATCAGTGAATGAAGAGGCAGGAATTGAAAATCAAGCTAGTACTGATTCAGAGGTAGAAATCGAAGAAAAGGTAGATGGAAACGCAGAATCAGAAGAAGAGGCTGATGTGTTTGAGGCGTCTTCAGACAAAAAAGAAGAAGTTGAATCTTCCGGAAACCTATTTGATAAGGATAAAGTTTTTGAATATGATAACGGTTCAATTGTCATGACATTAACAAAAGCGGAGTTCACGACTAAATTTGGTGCATCCAACGCAGACCCTGAAGACACTTGGGCTAACAACCAAATCAACTCAGATTCGGAAATTTACTTTCACTTAAATGGTACTATCCAAAATGATCGAACAGATTCTCTTTCTTTCGGGAATAGTTTAGGTGCAATTAATTTCTCTTTACTTTACGATGATAAACATGAGTTTCAAAATACTAGTACAGCGGAAGAAGAAAATGGAACAAAACTAGGGGCTTCAAGTATCGATGCTTTATCAGAAGGAACAATCCATGTGTACTTCCAGGTTCCAAAGACAGTAGCAGAATCAGATAAACCTTTAGTGCTTACTGTGAACATGTTAGGAGAACCGTTTGAAATAAAAATTCGTTAAAATGATAGGGGAAGGTTCCATCTGCAATTTATATGGAATCTTCCCTATTATTATGAAGACCTTTATGGCTTAGTAGAATGGTTACTAACAACCTGTGGTTTGGATGAAAACATTGTATTTGTAAAACATTTCTATTGTATTGATAGTATAAAGATGTTATTCTAATTGAGCTGCTTCGGTAGCGGTTGAAAATGATTCACTTCTTAAAACTTCTTTTGAAAAAGATGTTGACGAAATGAATTAGATAATGTAATATTAATTCCTGTCGCTGATAAAAACATCAGCACAAATTGCTCTTTGAAAACTAAACAAACAAGCGTCAACAAACAATATTTATCATGTATCTTCTATTATAGAAGAACGTGAGCCAACGTTTTATTTTATGAGCTAATCACTCACTCTTTATTGGAGAGTTTGATCCTGGCTCAGGACGAACGCTGGCGGCGTGCCTAATACATGCAAGTCGAGCGAATCTAAGGGAGCTTGCTCCCAAAGATTAGCGGCGGACGGGTGAGTAACACGTGGGCAACCTGCCTGTAAGACTGGGATAACTCCGGGAAACCGGGGCTAATACCGGATAAATCTTGTCCTCTCATGAGGACAAGCTGAAAGACGGTTTCGGCTGTCACTTACAGATGGGCCCGCGGCGCATTAGCTAGTTGGTGAGGTAACGGCTCACCAAGGCAACGATGCGTAGCCGACCTG